>Ga0114958_10000009_pt1 | contig 214282 bp, 171 predicted proteins | sample C_130208_EF_Meta_FD_89577 | JGI IMG/M metagenome (GOLD analysis project Ga0114958, IMG submission 89577) | Freshwater microbial communities from Lake Croche, Canada to study carbon cycling - C_130208_EF_MetaG | ecosystem: Environmental > Aquatic > Freshwater > Lake | place: Lake Croche...
AAGTACCCGTATCCAACTCCACTACTTATTATAAACAATTGAAATTAAATAACGTGGCTGCTGAAATTTATTTATTTGAAAAGGGAGGACACGGTTTTGGAATGAAGAATCCAACCAGTGAAGTTTATTGGCCCAACTTATTAAAACAATGGATGCAAAAAAAACAACTAATTAATTAAAAATTTTACGAGATGCGTTACTTTATTTTCATTCTACCTTTATTTTTTTGTTCTTCCCTAATGGCACAAAAAACAATTTTAATAAAATGTGGTAAACTTTTGGATAGTAAAACCGGCCTGGTTGCTGAAAAACAAAATATTCTTATAAAAGGCAATCAAGTAATTTCTATTAGCCCCAATTCAAGACCAGCCGACTCAATTATTGATTTAAGTAATTATTTTGTAATGCCTGGTATGATTGATTGTCATACGCATGTATTACTTCAAGGAGACATTACTTCAGAAGAATATGATGTTCAAGTTTTAAAAGAATCTATACCCTATAGACTGAAAAAGCCTTGATGAACGGGTTTACTACCCTACGTGATTTAGGTACAGAAGGGGCTGGTTATGCAGATGTAGATATTAAAAAAGCAATCAACAAAGGAGTAACGAATGGCCCAAGAATGTTCGTTTCTACGCTGGCAATGAATACCACAGGGCATTATCCTATTAGAGCTTCAGACTATGCTTGGGAATTGCATCTACCCAAAGGCGTCATTGAGATTACAGGCGCAGATGAAGCAAGAAGAGCGGTGAGACAACAAATCGAACAAGGCGCAGACTGGATTAAAATTTATGCTGACCGTGGTTATTATCGTTTAGGAGATGGTTCTTTTAGATCTATTCCAAATTTTACCAATGAGGAAATTAAATCCATTGGTGAGGAAACGATTCTTAGTAGAAAAAAACTAGCTGCCCATGCCATGACTAGAGATGGTATCATTGCCGCTATTAATGCAGGTGCAACAAGTATTGAACACGGCAGCGGAATGGATGAAGAATGTATGCGTTTAATGGTTCAGAAATCAATTTATTGGTGCCCTACTTTATTTGTAAATGAATATGTAGCAGCAGGTCGCGCTAAATTAGGTAGTCCAATTAATCAATATTTTCAAGAATCCATTGAAGCAACTTTCAAAAAAGCAATCAAGCTGGGAGTAAAACTAGCATATGGTACTGATATTGGTGGATATGATTGGAATTTAGCAGAAGCAAAGGACTTTACTTATTTTGTAGAATGGGGATTAAGTCCTGTTCAAGCCATACAAACTGCAACTACTACTGCGGCAGAATTATTAGGTATGACAGGTAAAATTGGTGAAATAAAAGAAGGTTCCTTCGCAGATATTATTGCCTTAAAAAATGATCCTACAAAAGATATTAGTGCTTTACAAAATATAGATTGGGTTATGAAAGATGGAAAAGTATATAAATATTAACTATTTATTCTTTAACCACGCTTCCCTTCCATCCAAAATAAGCAACCACAACAAAAGCAATTAAGGGAACGATATAGCCCATTTGAATATTCCCTGTTGCATCACTAATTAAACCAAATATGCGCGGTAGCACCGCGCCTCCTGCAATGGCCATTATAATAAGGCTACTTCCCATTTCGGTGTCAGTTCCTAATTCTTTAATACCTAAAGAAAAAATAGTTGGGAACATGATCGACATGAAAAAACAAATCCCTATTAAGGCATAAATAGTAAGCATACCATGGGTTGCAATAGCCACCGAACACAATAGGGCAGCAATAATACCATATGCCATTAATAATTTATTAGGCGCAATGTAATTCATTAAAAAAGTACCTGTAAAGCGACCTATCAAAAAGGCAAGGGTTCCAAAGCTTAAAAATTTTGCTGCTTGAAATTGATTAATTCCTGCAGATTCAGTGGCAAATAAAATAAATAAACTTAGCACACAAACTTGCGCACCAACATAAAAAAATTGAGTAATTACAGCCCATTTTAAATGGGAATGACTAAATGTTCCTAAAACAGTAGCCTTATTTGTTTGCTTATTTTTAGCCCTAATATCTGGTAGTTTCACTAAATAAAATAACACCGCTATAATTAATAAAACAATACCTAAAATAGTATAGGGCGTTTTTACTGTTGAGGCTTCTGAAGCCAAAGCAGCTTGCCTTACAGATTCGGACATTGCGTTTAAAGTTTCTGTTGAATTTCCTTGTGTAAAAATAACCTTAGCACCAATCAAAGGAGCTAGAAAAGCTGCAAGACCGTTAAAAGATTGGGCCAAATTTAAACGTTGTGTAGAGGAAGCTGGATCTCCTAAAGCGGATGCATAGGGATTCGCTGCTGTTTCAAGTATTGTTAGTCCACAAGCAATAACAAAAGAAGCAAATAAAAAATATACATAAGATTGATTATTGGCTGCAGGTACAAACAAAAATGCACCCAAAGCAAATAATAATAAACCTATAATGATACCCATTTTATAACCAAATCTTTTCATGATGAATCCTGCAGGTAAAGCCATAAAAAAGTAGGCAATATATACAGCCGAATCCACCAAAGTTGATTGTGTCGTAGAGAGGGTAAATGATTTCTTTAAATGGGGAATCAAAATAGGCACTAAATTATTGGCAAAACCCCATAAAAAAAATAAGCAAGTAATTAATATAAAAGGGATTAGATCAGATTTGGTTTTTTGCATTGGAATTTAAATTATATATTAAATATAATTCATCCATTTCTTTTTAGCAAAAATTCTAGCAAAGAAACTTTTTTAGAAAGTTAAAGTATTAAATTTGATTACATTTAATTTCTTAAATCCAACCAACTACATGAAAAAATTATTACTATTTATTAGTCTTTCCTTTATTGTACTTTTAAGTTCTGCCAATTTGCCTAAAAATTTACCACGTGATTATTACTTAATTCAAGTATATCATTGTTCTAAATCTTCCCAAATTGAAACTATTGACGCCTATTTGAAAAGCACCTTGTTGCCTTATTTGCATCAAAACGGTATCTCAAAAGTGGGCGTTTTTTCTCCTATTGATAATGATACCTCATTAGATAAACGTTTATTTGTTTGGATTCCTTTGAAATCAATTAATGAACTTGAAGTATTAGATCAAAAAATTGAAACATTAAATCCGATGGGTCAAGATGCAGTAATTCATTTAGAAAATGCAGATAGCAGTTTGCCTTATAATAGAATTGAAAAGATATTAACGAAAGCTTTTAAATTTCAACCTCATTATGCTACAAAATCTACTTTGACTAAATCAAATAACCGCATTTACGAATATAGAAGTTACGAAAGCCCTACCGAAAATATGCATTTAAGAAAGGTACATATGTTTAATGAGGGTGGAGAAATAGATTTATTTGCTCAACTTAATTTCAATGCTATTTTTTACTCAAAAGTAATTGCTGGAAGTAGCATGCCTAATTTAATATACATGACTAGCTTTAACAATATGGATGATCGCAATGCCCATTGGAAAGCTTTTTCAGATGCGCCACTTTGGAAAAAAATATCTGCTGCTCAAGAGTACTTGAAGACCGTGAATAAAAATGAAACTGTTTTAATGAATGCTCGTGATTACGCCGATTTTTAATCGACTAATTCAAAACCCATCAATTTAATTAACTCTAATTGTGCATTACAAAGTTGATATTGATATTGTAATTGATTCAATAAAGCCCTTTGATAATCGGCATTAGTAGAAGTTATTTCAATGGGAGTAGTGGTACCATTTTTTAATTTGCTTACACTTAATTTTTGCGCCAATGCAGCTTGCTCAATTTGAGAAGCTGCATTTTTTATTCTACTATCATTACTTTGAATATCAATAATGGCTGCTTGAATGTCTTTTTCAAAATCATGCATTTGAGCTACCACATTCGTTTCGCTCAAAGCCAAGCTTCTTTCTTGAATTTTAATTTGTTGTTTTATTTTCCCACCATTAAATAACGGAACCGAAAAACCTATCCCAGCATTATAGTTGAAGCGTGGATCTTGAATTTGAGGAAGGTATCCATTTCTTGAACCTATACTGGCTTTCAGTCCAACATAAGGACGTTCATTTAACTTCGTGATGGCAACATCTGCTTTCGAAACACTTACTTTATCTTTTGCAATTGCAATACTTGGATTATGAATTAAGGCCATTTGAATGGCTTCATCAAGCGTATAATTTTTTAGTGTAATAACCAATTGACCTTCTTCGATATTACCAACACCTGTTGCATAGTTCAATAAATTAAGTAGTTTTTTCAAATTGGTTTCTAAATCTATTTTACGATTAATTTCATTATCTATTTTAGATTGAATTGTAAGTACATCCAATTGTATCGCATTCCCATTTTTTAATTGAGCTTCTACTACTAATTTGTTTTCTGTAAGTAATTGAATTACTTGATTTTGAATGGAAATGGCTTTCTTAGCATATATAATTTGATAATACAATTGACTTATTTGAAAAAATAAACTATGCTTTAATTGTTCTGCAACATGTTTAGAAGTTTGTAACTCTAATTTGGCTTTTTCTATGCTAGATTGTAATCGGCCGAAATCAAATAAAGTGTAGGATCCATTTAACGCACCTGAAATATTATGAATGGGTGCAAACTGAAAAGTTTTGTCTCCAAAAGGGACTTCAATTTTAGGTTGTACATAGGCATAACTGGCATCTAAAGTCACATCTGGATATTTATTTAACTCCATTAAGGCCAATTTATCTTCGGCCAATTGTACCGATTGTTGAACTTCTTTTACTTTTGGGAAGTAAACCAAAGATTGATTTAATAAATTTTTTAGCTCGTTATTTATTAAACTTTGCGAAAAAATACTGTTGTATCCAACAACAGCCAATAACAATAAGATTACTTTTTTCATAACTCGTTTACTTTAAAGTGTAACTACTTTATATTTTAATGTGCCTCTGCAGCAGCTTTGGCTGCAGCTTCGTCCTTTTTTTTATTGGTTCTTAGAAAAAATACTAGTGGTATTACTAAAATAAAGAAAATACCTACTAACCTAAACGTATCCAAATAGGATAAATAATAGGCTTGTCTATCCACCGACATGTCTATTATTTTAAGCGCAGTTTGTTTCGCTCCAGGTAAATCGCCTGTTTTAGAAACAATGCCTTGTGTTACCGCTGAAACTCTTTCCTGCCATGCTGCACCATCTGAAGGCATATGCGCGATTAGATTGGTACGGTGTTGAAAATATTGTTTTGCTACATAATTATTGGCCATAGCAATACCAAAGGCTCCGCCCAATTGGCGTATCATGTTATTTAAAGAGATTCCTGCTGCATAATCTTTAGGTGCCAAGCCTACTACCGCCTGATTAATCAATGGCAATTGGCTCAATGAAATTCCAAAAGCTCTAATTAATAATGGCCAGAAAAAATCCCATTTACCTGCATCTAATGGCATGGCAGCACTATAGAAAGCATATACCGCAAATAAACTAAAACCCACAATCACAAAGGGAATAGGTGAAACTCCCTTGCTCATTAATTTACCTATGATGGGCATCATGATGACACCCGCCAAAGTGGGAGGCAACAGAGAAATACCTGTTTCAAAAGCAGTATAGCCCATAATTCTTTGAGCTAATACTGGATAGACAAAGACGGATGTAAATAAACCAAATCCAGCGACAAAAGTGAAAATGGTGGTGAAGGCTAAATTCCTGTTTTTTAATACCCGCAAATTCACTGCCGGTTGCTTGATGTTTAATTCATACAATATAAAAGAAACAAGTCCGATGATGGCGATTCCAGAACAATAACGAATGGTTTCACTATTAAACCACTCTTCTGATTCTCCTCTCTCCAAGACATATTGCAAACAGCCAATGCCTGCCATGAGCAGCATGATCCCAGTATAGTCAATCTTAATCGCATCCTTTCCTTTACCCTCACCTGCTCTTTTTTCAATGAAAGTAAAAGATAAAAAAGTGGCGATGATCCCAATTGGAATATTAATCATGAAAATTAAAGGCCAACTATTGTGTTCAATTATCCAGCCACCTAAAGTAGGTCCCAATGTAGGCCCTAATACAATACCCATTCCAAATAAACCCGCAGCCATTGGGCGGTCCTTGGGTTCAAAGGCATCAAATAAAATAGCTTGGGAAGTAGATAATAAGGCTCCGCCGCCGATACCTTGTACAAATCGCCAAATTATTAATTCAATTAAACTATCTGATTGACCGCATAAATAAGAGGCCGCTGTAAAAATGATCATCGATACGATGTAATAATTTTTACGTCCAAAATATTCTGCTAAAAAACCTGTTAATGGAATAATAATCACATTCGCGATAGCATAAGCCGTAATCACCCAGCTCACATCTTCGATACTCACCCCCAAACTTCCTGAAATATCGTTTAAGGCAACATTTACAATAGAAGTATCAATCAACTCCATAATGGCAGCTGATACAGTGGTAATTACAATGATGGTTCTTGCTAAACCCTTAAGCGCTGCCATGCAAACTATTTGTCAACGGTGATAAATACACTCATCCCCGCTCTCAATTTATTTTTGAAAGCAGCTTGATTGTTGATTGCTATTTTTACAGGAATTCTTTGGGTCACTTTTATGAAGTTCCCACTAGAATTGTCTGGAGGCAACAATGAAAATTTTGCCCCAGTAGCATCACTTAAACTAAGTATCGTACCTTCTACTGCAAGGTCTGGATAAGCGTCTACACGAATATTAACTTTTTTTCCTTCTTGTAAACTTTCTAATTGGCTTTCCTTAAAATTAGCCACAATCCAATAACTACTATCATTAACAATCGAAAACAAAGGCGTTCCTGCTTGAACAAATTGACCAATGTTGATATTCTTTTTCCCTATTTTTCCAGCACTTGGTGTAGTTATTTTTGTATAAGATAATTTTAATTCAGTTTCTTTAATTTTCGTTTTTTTCATGTCAATTAAAGCCAACGCTCTATTTACATTTTCTTTTAAAACGCTAATTTTATTATTCGCTGTTGCCAATTCAGTTTGCGCATTACTTAGTTCTTGATTTGCAGAAGACAATTGAAATTCAGTTTCCTCTAATTGTTTCCTTGTAATGGCTTGTTCTTTAAATAAATTTTGATCACGTGTTAAATCGGTCGAGGTCTTTTTTTGTTTGATTGTTCTTAAATCAATAACTCCTTTATTATTTTTTAAAGATAAAATGGCATTTTCTAATTGCGCTTTCGCATTTGAAACTTCGGCAAATGATTGTTGTAAATCGGCTTTTTGTTCTTCCAATTGCATTTGTAACTCTGCATCATCTATTTCAGCGACCAATTGATTTTGACCCACAGAATCATAATCTTTGATAGAAATTGTTTTTACAAAGCCTCCAATTCTGGTTAAAACTGGTACGATAGAAGTTTCAATTTGAGCATTATCTGTGGTTTCATGCGTAATGGAGAAAACTACTTTTCTACCACCAAAATAAAGGGCGACAACCAATAGTATGCTAATAACTACTTTACGAATGTTGGCTTGCTTTTTAAGTTTTTGTTCCTCCATATAAGTATTTTTAAATAAGTGCTAAATAAAGGCGCAAATTAGTTGATTTAGTTTGAAAAGTCGTATTAATTTAATCTAAGTTTATAGGGCAAAGTGAAGTCTGATTGAATAGATACTCAATGGACCTTTTCTGTCAGCATTAAAGCCAGGATTGAGTATATTTTGATAATCTAAAGTGCCAAACAATTGATCTTTGATGATACTTTTTAAAATATAGAACTCAAAAATATTTTCTGGAGCATATTTGAGTTTGCCATCACCTAATGTAAATCCCAACCCACCTTTTGATAAATAATTTTGATGCTCATTTGATAACCCAGCATTAATATAGGCTAAACCAATTTTATCTAATTTATTTCCCCAGGCTCGTCCGTTTAATTCTATGCCCATACTTAAACTTTTATCTATTTCCGTAAAAGCCCAAGTTTCATTCTTACCATCATTCCAGCTAGTTTTAAAAAAGCCACCTAAATGATCATTTAATTGCTGTTCTACATTTATGCCAAAGCCAAATTTTTGATTTTGATAGCTCCTTGTTTTTTCAATCGCAGTGTCAAGTGCCATAGTATAATTACCCATAAAGGCCCTATTTAGAAATACAAGTAATCTAATAGCCCCTGGATTATTAAATAAATTATATTTATTTACCCACTCTCCACTAAATCCACCGCTTTTTGAAATATTCCAATCCATAATAGCACCATTGGGCAAGGTGGGCATTAATGAATAGGCCAGCCTGAACTCTTGATTTTTATTGAAGTATTCTACTAAAATTGATGGAGTGTATCCTTTTGTATTGGCAGGATAATCCCATGCTCCATTACTCATTAATCCCCAATTTAAAAATTGGGTTCTTGCGTCATGACTGTATTTATTGTTATCAAAAAAATCTGCTAAAGAAATTTTACCAATGATTAAATCAAAATAATTATCTGATTTATTTTCAATTAAAAATACTTTTTTTAAATAGGCTCTCGCAATATATAAACGCGGTTCGGTAGTGGTAACTCTGAAGGTTTCACCATTAGGGGCGTCTCCTAGTCCTAGCACCTTACCTAATCCAGATCCAGCAGCCATTTCAGGAGACACATAAAAAAATGTATTTTTATTTAATTTTGCACCAAGATATAGTGTGCTTGTAATTGAAGTTGCATTTTCTTCATGATTATTGAAACTATTGGTACCTGAATAGGGAACTGAAAAAGAAGGTTTGTATTGGTTCACTATAGTCCCTTGCACATGAACAAAGTACTTCTTTTTATTAAAGAGCGTGTCTATTTCTTGTGCAAAAGAAGCAACTGAAAAAGAAATTAAAAGTATAGTTAGTATATATTTTTTCAATGGAGTCTAAAAATAAAATTAATATTTGATTAACTATTTTTCTAAAATTAACTATGTGTTTCCTTATTTGTGTTTCTATTGAAAATCCAGAAAATAATAGGAAATACAAGCAAGGTCATTACTGTTGCAGTCACTAAACCACCAATAATAACAATGGCCAAAGGCTTTTGCGACTCAGAGCCAATACCCGTACTAATTGCTGCAGGCATAAGTCCAATAGATGCCATTAAAGCAGTCATTACAACTGGTCTTGTTCTAATAATTACAGCATTCCATATTGAATCATTCAAAGATAATTTTAGTTTTAAATTATTGTGAAATTCTGAAATTAAAATAACCCCATTTTGAATACATATGCCAAATAGGGCTATGAATCCAACCCCAGCAGATATTCCAAAATTCATACCTGTAAGGTGCAAAGCAATAATACCCCCAATAATCGCAAAGGGTACATTGGTTAATACCAATAAGGAGTCTTTTATATTACCAAACAATATAAATAATAATATAAAAATACCTATTAAACTAATGGGTACCATTTGTCCTAAGCGGCTAGTAGCTCTTACTTGATTTTCAAATTCGCCTGTCCAACCAATTGAATACCCGTCTGGTAATTTTATATTATTTTGAACTTTTTTTTGTGATTCAGCGATTGTTCCACCTAAATCTCTATCTCTTACAGAAAACTTTACTCCTATAAAACGTTTTGTATTGTCTCTATATATAAAAGCAGGTCCCGTCACTTTTTTAATTTCTGCTATTTGCTTTAATGGGATGGTGGCCCCTTGCATAGTAGGCACCTTCAATTCAGCAATATCTTTTTCGTTTTGTCTATATTCCTCTTGATAACGAACCCGCACAGCAAATTTCCTTTCTCCTTCGAATTTTTCAGTAGCAGTTTTACCACCCACTGCCATTTCTAATACGGCTTGAGCATCTGCTACTTTTACGCCATAGGCGGCCATTTTTTCTCTATCTAAGATTACAGATAATTCTGGTTGGCCTAGGTTTCTTAATATACCTACATCCTTAATACCACGGACCTGTTCAATTTGTTTGATAACTTGGTTGGCTATTTCATCTAATTTATCTAAATCATCCCCATAAATTTTTACTGCATTAGAAGCATTAATCCCTGCTACCGCTTCTGCAACATTATCAATGATAGGTTGTGAATAATTATAGCCAATTCCTTGATACTTACTTAAAGAATCATCCATTTCTCTAACTAAATCATCCATAGATATTTTCCTACTCCACTTTTCTTTTGGCTTTAGATTTACTTGCATTTGGACATAGTAAAATCCACTAGGATCTGTTCCATCATTGCTTCTTCCCACTTGAGAAAGTACTCCATTTACTTCTGAAAATTGTTGTAGTTCCTTTCTTAAAGAAGTTGTTTTTGCTACTGTTTCCGTTAAACTTTGACTCATAGGAAATTTAGCTTCCACCCAAAGTGCTCCTTCATTTAATTGAGGTAAAAATTCAGTTCCTAATAAGGAAGCGGAGAAAAATGTAATTAACATAAATGCCAATGAAGCCAATAAAGTTAATCGCTTGTTTTTAAAAGTCCATTGAAATCCCTTTTTAACCGCATTGTTCCAAAAATTTACAAATCGATTATTTTTTTCTTTTACATTTTTATTTAACAATAAGTGACATAATACCGGTACCAAAGTAAGGGTAAACAAGAGCGCTCCCAATAATGCAAATCCTAAAGTATAAGCCAACGGTGAAAACATTTTTCCTTCTACTTTTTGAAAAGAGAAAATAGGAAGTAAAGCGGTGATGATGATAAGCTTAGAAAAGAAAATCGCTTTCCCTAAACCAGTTCCAGTTTTTTTAATAATGCCCCCAATTGCTAACTTATTAAATACTGCCATACCTTTTTTATGTGCTATGTGATCTAATGTAACAAATATTCCTTCTACCATTACAACGGCCCCATCTATAATAATACCAAAGTCAACTGCTCCTAATGATAATAAGTTGGCAGACATCCCTTTTAATCTTAAGCATAAGAATGCAAATAAGAGAGACAACGGAATAATAATTGAAACTGTTACAGTTGTTCTCCAGTCCGCCATGAATAAAAACACAATAACAGTAACGAACAAAATACCTTCAAACATATTGTGCATTACAGTGTCGGTAGTGTAATCCATTAAGTTATCTCTGTCATAAAAGGTCTCCATTTTTACATCCTTAGGTAGGACGTGGTCGTTTATATTTTTTATTTTCTCTTTTACTCTAGCTAAAACTTCTTTTGGATTTTCACCTTTTCTCATTACTACTATCCCCTCTACTACATCGTCATTATTATTTAAACCAACTTGACCTACTCTAGGCATAGCACTTTCCTTTACAACTGCCACATTTTTTACTAAGATTGGATTGCCATTAGCTTGATCCACAATTATATTTTCAATATCTTGAATTGATTTTAATAAGCCAACGCCTCTTACTACGTAGGCTTGTTTATTTTTTTCAATTACATCTCCTCCAACATTCACATTACTTTGAGTAACCGCCTCATATACTTTAGTAGGTGTTAATTCATATTTAGCTAGTTTATTTGGGTCAACACTTACTTCGTATGTTTTTTCCTGTCCTCCAAAAGCTACCAAATCTGCTACACCAGGAACCGCCCTTAGTTGTCTGTCAATGACCCATGTTTGCAAGGTAAGGAGGTCTCTTGTGTCCCGTTTGTCTGATTTTAGTACATATCTAAAAATTTCACCAGTAGGGCCATAAGGAGGTTGCACATCTGGTTCAACATTATCTGGAAGTGATACATTTCTTAATTGATTGTTTACTTGTTGCCTAGCAAAAAAATCATCGACCTCATCATCAAAAATTATTTTAATAACAGAAAGGCCAAACATTGTAATACTTCTTACACTTGTTTTTTTCTGAACCGAGTTCATAGAAATTTCAATAGGGGTAGTAACAAACCTTTCTATTTCTTCCGCACTTCTTCCATTCCATTCAGTAACAATAATAATTTGAGTATTGGTCACATCTGGGAAAGCTTCGATGGGCATGTTTTTAAAGGCAACAAAACCAGCTATCACTAAAATTCCCACCCAGAAAAAAGTAAATGCTTTATTCTTGATAGAGAAGGCAATAATATTTTTTATAAATTTATTCATTAATTTACTTGTGTAAAATTTTTAAAATGTAACTAATCGTTTAATGCATCATATACCAAAAGTTGATTATTCGTCATTATTTTTTCCCCATTTTTTAACCCAGTACTAATATAAGCAGTCCCTCCAACCTGTCTATATACTTCAACTTGTCTTGTCTCAATATTGCTTCTATCTTTAAAAACCATTACATAGTTTTTACTTTTATCAAAAATGATAGCATTGGATGGAATAGCTACCATTTGTTTTGATTCATTATAAAAAAGTTTAATACTCGCACTCATTTCAGGTTTTAAAATAAAACCTGGATTATTTAATTTAATAATCGCTTTCATTGCCTTTGTTTCGGGATCGATGATATTAAATATCTTATCTAATTTTCCATTAAATATTTTATCTGGATAACTTAAAGTAGTTACTGCTGCGTCTATACCAACTTTTATATTATTTATATCAGTTTCGTTAATATTAGCTACAGCCCATACTTCATTAATTTCTGCAATATCAAAAATATTATCAGTACGATCGTTTCTTAATAATAAATCCTGATTTATTTTCTTTTCAATAATAAATCCATTCATGGGGGCCCTCACTTCATAAATGGCTCCCTTATTCATATGATATATTTGGTAAGTTTCTTGAATTCTATTTAACTGAGATAGCGCTTTTTCATATTCGCTTTTTGCTTCTACTACATCTCTTTCAGCATTTAATTTTCCTTCAAAAAGTTCCTGAATTACTTTATAATTATTCTTTTTAACTATCACATCATTTTTGGCATCTTCTAAATCTTTTTCATAACCTGCAACTTCTGTGCTACGAATAGATGCCAATAATTGACCTTTTTTTACATAATCTCCTAATTCAACATACACTTTAGTAACATTGCCACCCACTACTGGGAATATTTCAATTAACTTTTTGTTGTCAGCGGTTATTTTACCAAAAAAACTTAATTCATTTTTTAATTGCTCAGTAGCAACTGTTACAAAACTGCTGGTTGAAAGCATTTTATTACTCATTACATACCCTTCTTTGATTTGCTTATTTTCGGGATTTGATTTGCAACCAATTAAAATTAATAGGTTAATTAATAGTAGTGAAAGTAAAATATTTTTCATTAAATTTTATTTATTATAATTAATTATTTAGGATTAAAATAATTCTTTATTGACAACAGTGTTAAGGGTTTCACTAGCTAGAACCATTGTTTTTTTTATTTCATTAAAATTAGCCCTCATTTGATTGTAACTTTCTAAGAAGTCGGTGAATTCAAGTATACCAATATTTCCTTTTTTAAAATTATTTAGTACCCCTTCATATACCGATTCATAATTTTCAATATTAGTTGCTAGTAATTGCTTATAATTATTGTTGGCTTCTAACCATTTTTTATAGGTACTAACTACTTCCGCTTTTAATTTTAAATCCTCTGATTGAAGCTCGATTTTAGCCATTGAAGTCATAGACATTGCATACTTTATATTTCCTTGATTTTTATTCCATAAAGGAAGTGCTAGCCCTAGTGTTAAATTAATTTGATTGTTAAAAGCTCCGCCATGTTGATCCCAAGATGATCCTATAGTTATATCTGGAACTCTTAATGCTTTTTGCAGATTAATATTAATTTCGTTAGATTTTACATTTTGAAGAGTAACTGTATAATCTGGTCTAAGTAATAATGCTTGTTGTTCCAGATCAAAAATATTTAATTTGGTTGGAGCTAAATATTTAGAAAAAATATTTTCATCTATGATTGGCTTTACTAACATACTGTCAACTAATAATATATTCAAATTAGCTTCTTCTTCAATATTACTTTTTATCGTCTCCATTCTATCATTTCTTAAACCAAAAAGGAGTGATTGTAACCTTAGATAATCTTTAAATGGTACATTGCCTTTTGAAGATTGTATAAAATAGGCTTTAACTAACGTATCTAAATTATTTATTTGCTGCGAAATTACTTCTAGCTTTTTGTTGTTAAAATAGAGGGAAAAAAAAGACCTTCTTAATTCAAATTTTAAATTTCTAAGTAAATCTTGAAATTCAAGCGCTGCAATAACTTGATTATTTTTTGCCAACTCAACTTGAGCTTTCTTCTTCCCTCCCATATAAATTAATTGCTGAATAGCTGCGGCTTTTTGCCCAGATTTGCCAATATCAAAATATTTTCCATTTTCTGGATTCCTTCCATTAAACTCTGAAGATAAATAAGGGTTGTCCCACAATTTTGCTTGAATTGTTAATGCTTTTGAACCATCAATATTAAATTGAGCAGCCAATAAACTAAGGTTGTTTCTAATAAAGATACTTTCACAGTCCTTTAAACTTGAAACGGTTTGCGCTTTTGAAATACAACAAATTAAAAATGAAGTAATTAAGAATAAATATTTGATCATGTTTTAGCAAGCTTAAAATAAGCTGCAAAGATTATTTATCCTACTTTAGTTTACCTTAAAAAGCGCCTTAATTTTACCTTAATTATATTATATTTATGTTAAACAAAAAAAGTAATAATAAACTCATTCATGTCGTTCTTGCCAACATGGTAAGTTATTTTAGAATGATGAATAGACAAGATTCTTTCTACTATTCTTAATCCCAATCCAAATCCATTAGTTCCTAAAGAATTTTGCCCTCTCATAAATGGTTCGAAAAGTCGTTTTTGATCCAGCTCACTAATAACCATCCCATTATTAGATATAATACAATTTACTTGATGCTGTTTTTGGTCGATACGAATTCTAACTTCCTTATTATTACTATAGTTGTAAGCATTTTTTATCAAATTCATAAACACAATTTCAAGCATTGTTTTATTGCCTCTAACTTCTCTAATGTCATCGAATTCATTTTCAATACTAATATCAAAATATATTTTACAATCAGGATAGTGTTGGTTTATTTTATCAATACAACTATAAATTATTTCATCCAATCTTTGCATTTCTTCCTTTTCTGAAATTGTTTTTTGATTCTTTGATAAAATTAATAATGAATGTATTAGTTCAGAAATTTGAATAGTGTCTGCTAGTATTTTATTTAGGAATTCTTTTGTATCTGGTGAAATAGCAGGATCAATTATTTTATTTTCTATCTGAGCCATCATTCTAGCAATAGGTGTTCTTAATTCATGAGAAGCGTTTGCTGTAAATTCTAATTGATTTTTTAATGAATCATCGATACGCTTTAACATTAAATTAAACTCATTAGCTAATAAATCTATTTCATTTTTCTTTGATTTTATTTCAACTCTCTCCCCTAAATTATTTTCATTTATAGATTTAATTTTCTTGTGAAAATAGTGCAACGGTATTAATAATCTATCAATAGTGAGTCTAGTAAAAAATAAAGCGAGTAATGTAAAAATTATAAATGAAAAAGATAATACATAAATCAAGTACTGTAATTTTCTTAATCCTGAGGTGTCTTTTGCAGAAATTAAAACATAATAAGGTTCATTTTTAAAATTATAATAACTTCCATAAATTTCAGTTTCATTTACCTTTTTAAAAAATTCCTTCTTATCTCCTAATGCAAGCAGATCGCGCTTTTCCCAAGTTAATAAGGAATCATAAAGACTGCTATAAATTAGTTTGAAATCTTTATTGAAAACGAGCGTTTTTTCGTCAACAAGATTGTCAACCTTTTGTTTATCAAATATTTTGATTAGTTCTTGATCAGATTCTTTCAATTCAATCAATAATTCAACTGTAGATAACCCTTTTTGTCTAAGTCTATCCTGAAATTCTTCAGATCTAAAATCAGAAAAAAGTAGTATCACTGTTACCCCTATAATTGTATAGAGTAAAGAAAACAGAATAATGACGAATAATGAAATTCTTGACTTTAAAGTCATATATCATTTTTTAAATAATATCCATAGCCTACCTTGGTATGAATTAATTTAATTGCTGCATTTTTATCTATTTTCTTTCTAAGCGAATTGATGTATACTTCGATGGTATTTTGATTCGTAATAACTTGATAGTCCCATAACTTTTCACTAATGCTATTTTTTGAAACAACTTTACCCTTAGCTAAAGCTAAAATGTTTAACAATTTAAATTCTTTTGGTGTTAATTGAATTTCAACCCCTAATCTTTTTACACTCATTTCTGAATTAGAGATAATCAAATCCTCCACTACGATATCTACTTCTTGCAGAGGAACCGCTCTCCTTTTTAATAATGAATTAGTCCTTGCTAATAATTCTTCAAAATGAAAGGGCTTCAGTAAGTAATCATCTGCACCATTATTAAATGCTTTTAACTTATCTTCTATTTCACCGAAAGCAGTGAGCATTAAAATTGGTACCTTCTTATCTTTATCTCTTATTGACCTACACACTTCTAAGCCATTTTGTCCCGGTACATTAATATCTAAAATTATTAAATCATATTGATCCTTACCAAATTGCTTGATAACCATACTGCCATCTAAAAAGGAATCACAATCAAAATTTTTAGATTTAAGGAATTTTTCTATTTCTTTGGATAGCGTATGGTCATCTTCTAATAAAAGTATTTTCATAAACTGAATCTTGAAGTAAAGTTACAACATATCAAATAAGACTTCTTTATCTCATGCTATTTTAACATTCTAGTACCAATTTCCTTAAAAATACTTAAATCATAATAAAATATATTTAATCTAATTTTGTTTTATGGAAAGTTTACAAGATTTAAACTATTGGTCAAATGATTTAAATACTAGTCCTTTGATGCCGGTGCTTTTTTTGGGGCATGGCAGCCCTATGAACGCCATTGAAGAAAATGAATTTGTTAATGGATTTAGGAATTTAGCCACGACCTTACCAGTACCCAATGCTATCTTATGTGTTTCTGCTCATTGGTTTACCAAGGGTACTAGGATAACTGCTATGGAAAAGCCTCCCACCATTCATGATTTTTCTGGTTTCCCTAAAGCACTTTATGAAGTCCAATATGCTGCTAAAGGCAATCCCAGCTTAGCGGCTTATACCCAACAAATTCTTTCTAGCAATGAAGTAAGCCTTGATGAACAATGGGGTCTTGACCATGGTGCATGGAGTGTGATTAAACATCTTTACCCAAAAGCGAATGTTCCTGTTTTACAATTAAGTATTGATTGTACTAAACCTCCAATCTACCATTTTGAATTAGCCAAACAATTGCAAAAATTAAGAAATAAAGGGGTGTTGATTATTGGTAGTGGTAATATTGTTCACAATTTAGGATTAGTAGATTGGGCGAATTTTGACAAAGAAAATTATGGATTTGATTGGGCTATAGAAGCAAGTGCTAACATTAATGATTTACTGATTAGTGGAAATTATAAACCATTAATTGAATACCAAAATCAGGGTATAGCCTTTAAATTAGCCATCCCTTCACCCGATCATTATTTACCTTTGCTATACACTTTAGGCTTGCAAAAAAAAGGGGAAGTCATTCATTTATTTAATGATAAACTAATCGGAGGTTCTTTAAGCATGACATCCGTTAAAATAGGGAATTAAAATTCATCTTTATAGTAACAACACAGTTATAATTCCAATAAGGGCTTTTAAAATCATCAGGCCATCAATTAAGATGATATTTTTATATACAGCAGTATGTTTTTGGATCAGATTTGTAACAAATAACGTTAAAAATAGTATCAGAAAAGTGCTAATTAAATAAAGGAAAGATTGTTTTAAAATGAAAAATAAAAATAAGGATAACGAAAAATAAAATATTAATAATGGAAATATGAATTTATTTAAAGTGGACTTAATGCCATATTTTACAACAATCGTTTTTACTTTTTCATCACCATCTCTATTTATATCTTTCATATCAAATAAAATAGCTAGAATTAAAATGAATAAAAATAACTGAAGCAAATAGATAAATATATAATTGCTAAAAGGATTGGAATTAATTAGCCCATTGGGCGTCAATAATAAGGGCGTAACTCCACACATTATTACCCATACCCATGCAATGCTTAAAGATTTTAAAAAGCCTTTATTTCTAATTTGTATTCTTTTAAACAGCAAATGAGAATTTTGATAAAAAAATGAAATAAATAATGTTAGGATTAAAATAAATTTTAATTGGGGCGTCAAATAAAAATATACTTCAATTACTTTCAATTTAATAATGGCAATATAGAATCCTACGCCTATTAAAGTAACCTGTCTTATTATTAGATAATCCTTATTTTGAATATACCATTGTGACCTTTCATTGTAGATGCCTATTTCAATTTCATCAAAATACGCATAAGTATAATAAACTACGGTACTTATATAAATAAACAGAACTAAATAAAAGTAAGGTAGTGTTTTGAAAATTGCTAAATGTGTTTCCACACTTAATAATGCTGCCGCAATTCCATAAAAATGATTATTCCACAATAACAAACCCTTCCAGGTAAAAAATGTTTTTAGTCTCAATGTTATAAAATTAAGTCATCCTCCCAAGATAATTGAATTGATGCTTTAAAGAATATAGATAACAAATTTCTACTGAAGCGAATAAGCAATATAGGCATCCCCCGATTTAGTTCCCAACTTACCTCCGCCACAAGCAATAACCACGTATTGTTTACCCTGATAGCCATATACAGTTGGTGTAGCAAAACCGGGTGCTGGCAAAGTAGTTTCCCATAATAACTTCCCATTATTTTTATTAAATGCCCTAAATTTTCCATCTTTAGTAGCTGCAATAAACAATACACCACCCGCCGTAACCACAGGACCTCCATAATTTTCAGTTCCTGAATGGATCCCTTTTGCAAGTAGTTCAGGATAATCACCTAAAGTATCTTTCCATATTATTTTTCCAGTATTTAAATTAATGGCATTCAATGTTCCCCATGGTGGTGTTACTGCAGGATAACCTTCTTTGGTTAAAAATTTATTATACCCTGTAGAAGTATAAGGCATTTTCCAATAAGGGTCCTCCATTTTAATAGGTGGTGTATAAACCAATTTTTGCTTTTCCTTAATATCCAATACATAAGTAGAAAGCGCGACTACTTCTTCTTTTTTTAGCCGCTTAAAGGAGGGCATCATTCTTCTTCCACTTGCCAACAATTCACTAAAACTAGAAGCGGTGTATTTTTTTTCTGCGCCTAGTATTGTTGGATAATTCCCTGACCCTTTTCTCTCTATACCATGGCAGGCAGCACAATTGTTCATATATATTCTTTTCCCTGCCAATACATTGGTTTCTTTTTTTGGTGCTTCATTTTTATTTTCAATCATTGTTAATATCCAAGGCATTTCATTGGCATTCACATACAATATGCCAGTAGTTGGATCATAAGCAGGCCCGCCCCATTCTGCACCCCCATCAAATCCTGGAAATATAACGGTACCTTTTTTGGAGGTTGGATTAAAAATAAAACCTGTATTTACTTTTGATAATCTTGATTTGATATCAGTATAAGAACTATCGGGTATAAAATGATTTAAGTCTTTTTCAGTCATGGATTGTCTTGCAAAGGTCTCCATGAAAGTAGGCCAAGGTTGTGTTGGGGATAATTTTTCACCAATTAATTCAGATTCATGTGGTACGGACTTTTCTTCCACCGGATGTATTGGTTTGCCTGTAAGCCTGTCTAATAAAAATATAAACCCAGATTTAGTGGGTTGAGCTACCGCTTCTATTTTTTTACCGTCTTTGGTAACGGTTACTAAAACAGGTGCAGTTGGCAAGTCTCTGTCCCATACATCGTGATGAACTGTTTGAAAATGCCAAATTCTTTTTCCTGTTGCTGCGTCTAAGGCCAATACACTATTGGCAAATAAATCATCCCCTAAACGCTTCCCGCCATAAAAATCATAAGAAGCAGAGCCAATTGGTGCATATACAATACCTTTTTCTTCATCCATACTAAAACCTGCCCATGCATTGGCACCACCTATGTGCTTCCATGCTTCTTTATCCTCCCAACTTTCATGTCCTGGTTCGCCAGGCTGAGGAATGGTATGAAAAATCCAACGTAATTTCCCAGTGTGCACATCGTAGGCTCTAATATAACCAGGTGCTGCTGCTGCAATTTCATCTACTCTTGTGCTAAGAATAATTAAATCTTTATAAATAATACCAGGGCTTGTCATAGCAAGATATAAGTCTTGTGCTCCTCGGCCTAAATCATTGTGCAAATCCACTTTACCTGAATGACCAAATGTTTGAATTGGTTTCCCTGTAATTGCATCGACACAATATAAATTAGAACCTACTCCATAAAACAATCTCTTTGTTTTATCGTCCGCATAATAGGTAACCCCTCTGCAAACGTTCATAGAAAAATAACCCGCTCCTTTAACATCATTATTATTCCTATCAAATGGATCAAAAATCCAATTTTGAATTCCTGTAGCCGCATTCAATGCAATTAATTTTAAAGTTGGAGAAACCGCGTACAATAAATCATTTACCACAATGGAATTAAACTGCATTTGCGTGTGCTGACTGGTATCCCCTGTGTGAAATTCCCAAGCCTTTGTTAAATGCTTTACATTATTGGTATCAATTTCGGTCAATTCAGAATACCTTCTATTCTCTTTACTTCCTCCATAAACTTCCCATTTGCCTAAAGAATTTTTTTTTGAAGTACAGGAAATCATTAAAAAAATGAATAAAATAGAATGTAAATAAAAATTGTTTTTCATAATTCAGTTTTAAAAAAGCTATTTTCAAAATAATAATACAGAGTCAAGCTGTGCTTATCGTCTAATACATGGCCTTATTGGGCTACCTTAAATTAATAAAAAATAGCCACCCGATTAAATTTGAATGGCTTTTATACAAGTATATTTGTTAAATACTGCTAACTGATTGATTTATAGTAGCAAGCTAGTGGGAATAGAATAATCTGTTACTTTAAATTGCTTCGATTCTTTTAAATTTTTAAACCCTCCTTTGATGTCTATTAAGTTTTTGTAGCCGCGTGCTTTTAAAATAGAGATAAAAATCATCGAACGATACCCCCCTGCACAATGAACATAATACGTTTTTTCTTTATCAATAGCGGCCATGCTTTCGTTAATGAAATCCAAGGGTGCATTTTGTGCCCCTTTAATATGCTCACTTTTAAATTCAGAAGCTTTTCTTACATCTAAGATATTAATAGTTGCATCCTGGATTCTAATATCAACCAATGCTTGTGTATCTATAGAAGTAATATGATCTATTTCTTTGCTTGCTTTTTCCCAAGCTTCAAACCCCCCTTCTAAAAATCCTATCGTATAATCATAACCAACGCGCGCCAATCTGGTAATAATTTCCAATTCTCTTCCTTGCTCTGCTACCAATAAAATTTTTTGTTTGATATCGGGAATCATTGCGCCCACCCATGGCGCAAAACTTCCGTCGATACCAATATTAATTGAATTGGGAATAAATCCTTTGGCAAAAACTTGTGCATCGCGTGTATCTAAAATTAAGGCATTGGTTTCATTGGCCGACACTTCAAAAGCATTAGCATTTAATGCATGTTGTCCTCTTTCCAACACTTGGTCAATACTTTCATAGCCCTCAATATTCATCATAACGTTTAATGGAAAATAGCCAGGAGGAGCTACTAGTCCATCTAATACAGCCGATACAAATTCTGCTTTGCTTAATTTGGGATCCAATGCATAATTGGTTTGTTTTTGACGACCTAATGTATCCTGCGTCTCCGTACTCATTTTTTTCCCACAAGCACTGCCTGCACCATGCGCTGGATAAATAATTATGTTATCTGATAAAGGCATTATTTTATTATGTAAGGAATCAAATAAATACCCTGCTAAAATTTCTTGAGTAAGTTCTGATTTTATTTTTTGGGCTAAGTCGGGCCGACCTACGTCGCCAATAAATAAGGTATCGCCACTAAATAAGGCCGTTTCTTTACCTTGTTCATCAATTAATAAATAACAAGTGCTTTCCATCGTATGACCTGGTGTATGTAACACTTTTATTTTTACTTTTCCTAGTGCAATTTCTTCTCCATCTTTTGCAGCATAAAAGTCAAAAGCGGGTGCTGCGTTGGGGCCATATACAATTTTAGCACCCGTTTTTTTTGCCAAGTCAATATGTCCTGAAACAAAATCGGCATGGAAATGCGTCTCTAAAACATATTTAATTTTTGCATGATCTAGTGCAGCTTTATAGATATAGGGTTGCACTTCTCTCAGTGGATCAATAATAGCGACTTCTCCATCACTCATAATATAATAGGCACCTTGCGCCAAACACCCAGTATAAATTTGCTCTACTTTCATAATTTTCTATTGACCTTTCAAAGTTGCTTTATAAAATTAGCAAATACCGTGACAAAAATCACTTTTAGTAGAAACATTTATAATACCCATCTATAATTAAAACACCTTAAGTGACAATTAGTACTTAAATTGTAGCACAGTTTTCGGAGATTTGTTAAAATTAATACAAATGCATTTTCTCGGCTATATCGCTTCTGTACTTATTGGTATTTCTTTAGGGCTTATTGGGAGTGGCGGCTCTATTTTAACCGTACCGGTGTTGGTTTATCTTTTTCAGGTGGAACCATTATTGGCCACCACCTATTCTTTAAGTATCGTTGGACTGAGCAGTATTGCAGGAGTTATTTCTAGATTAAAACAAAATTTAGTTGATTTTAAAACATTATTATTTTTTGGGGTTCCTTCTATTGTAGGCGTTTTTTTGGCAAGAAAATTTTTATTAACTGCTATTCCGGAAGCGATGCATTTAACCAATAATATCCTCCTTACCAAAGGCCATTTAATTATGCTATTTTTTGCTTCCCTAATGTTGGTTTCTGCCATAACGATGATGGCAGGAAAAAATAAAAAAGAAATAGAAGGTACGCTCCCCATTTATGGCTTTTCTTTAATAGTAGTTGGTTTAGGCGAAGGAATATTAACTGGTATTGTTGGCGCAGGGGGTGGCTTTTTGATTATTCCAGCTTTGGTCATTTTAGCAAAATTACCGATGAAAAAAGCAATTGCTTCTTCCTTGGTAATTATCAGTATCAAATCCTTGGTTGGATTTACCGGTGACTTGTTTCATACAACGGTAGATTGGAATTTTTTATATAAAATCATTGTTCTAGCTACGCTAGGTATTATCACAGGGAATTACTTAAATAAGAAAATGGATGGAGCCAAGTTAAAAAAAGGATTTGGTTTATTTGTTTTAGGCATGTCCCTTTTTATACTCATTGAACAGTTCTTTTTTTCTAATTTAATCAAATAAATTTTATGGAGGGTTGGTATTAACCTACTATATTTGTAGACTTATTAATACAACTTACCATGAATGAATTGTTTCAAAAACTAATAGCACCTTGGCCCTGGTATGTAGCAGGAACCTTAATAGGCCTTACCGTTCCCACTTTATTGATTATTGGAAATAAAACTTTTGGGATATCTTCTAATTTACGGCATTTATGTGCAGCTTGCTTCCCTGCCAACATTCCATTTTTTAAATACGATTGGAAAAAAGAAAGTTGGAATTTATTTTTTATAGTTGGTCTGATTATTGGCGCTTTTATTGCAACCAACTATTTAAGCAATCCGGATTTGATAAAAATTAATCCTGTTTTACAAGAAGAATTAGTTAAACAAGGAGTTACCGATTTTAAAAATTTATTACCCAAGGACCTTTTTAGTTTTGAAGCCTTATTTACCATAAGAGGTTTTATTTTAATGGTCATAGGTGGATTTCTAGTGGGCTTTGGTACTAGATATGCCAATGGATGTACTTCAGGTCATGCTATTATGGGCTTAAGTAATTTACAATGGCCTTCCTTAGTTGCTACCGTTTGCTTCATGGTGGGTGGATTTATCATGACCAATTTTATATTGCCTTATATTTTACAATTAAAATAAAATTAGTATGTCAGAGCATGTAGAAATAGTTGATCAAGATAATTCAATAGCAACAACTAATTCAGAGAAAAAGGAAAATGTAATTGGCTTAATCAAATACAGTCTAGTGGGTATTGTTTTCGGTATTGTATTTGTGAAAGCAGAAATTATTTCTTGGTTTAGAATTCAAGAAATGTTTAAACTACAAAGCTTTCACATGTATGGTGTGATTGGAACTGCGGTAGGCGTAGGTGCCCTTTCCGTTGCCCTCATCAAAAAATATAAAATAAAAACTTTACAAAAAGAAACCATAGCTATTAACAAAAAACCTTTTACCAAAGGAAATATTTACGGAGGATTACTTTTTGGTTTAGGCTGGGCAATGACTGGTGCCTGTCCTGGTCCTTTGTTCGCTCAAATTGGAGCCGGTATTGGTTCAATAAGTATTGTAATAGCAAGCGCACTTTTAGGAACTTGGACCTATGGTTATTTTAAAGAAAAATTACCACACTAACGCTACTAATTTTATAGTGAAAATATTTGCTGCATCAGCACCCACTTCTCTCCAGGTTTGGCAGTAGGTAATGCTTGTTGGTAATCCCATAACAATTTTTCCCATTTTACTACTATTTCATTACTTGCATCCATGGCTGCTTTTTTCTCAAAACTAAAATCAGCCCCCACTTCCATGATCATAAACAAACGATTGGCTACTCTGTAAATATCCATCACGTTGATATCTGCATCTTTAATGGATTTAATTATCTCTGGCCAAACCGCTTGATGGTACTGCTCATAAGCTGCAATTATTTTTGGATCATCTTTTAAGTCTACTGCGAAACAATATCTAGTCATAAATTTTTATTTACTTAATTATTTATTATTCCCATACACAAAATTTTCCATAATGCGCATAGATTGTAAAGCATCTTCAGCACTACAAGGATTGCTTCCCGTTCCCAAAAAATAAGGTACCATTTGGGCAATTAAATTTTGTTGGTTGTGCATAGGTGGATCAAAATGAATAATTTTAATTACACCGTTTTGCTCCAGCGTAATTTGATTGCCAAATACTGGAAATGAAATTTTCCCGGCGTTGCCCTCCATTTCAAAAATATCTTTTTCATCCTCCTTGCTTGCACAGAAACACCAGTATCCTTTAAATTTTATATCATTCTCTAAAAGCATTGTTCCCGTTACGGTATCTTCTGCTTGATACCATCCTGCTTGATTGCTTGAAGTTCCCTCACTGGATATGGCTTTCCCAAAAAAATAAAAAACCAAGTCTAGTTGGTGTGGTGCTAAATCATAAAAATAACCGCCTCCTGCTACTTTTGGATCTATTCTCCAGTTATCTTTTGGATTTAAATTTTCTACTGCATATTTCAATAGTTGAATATTAACAGAAGTTATTTTACCTATCGCATTAGATTCAATTAGTCTTTTTACTTCTACAAATAAGGGCAATGCTCGTCTATAATGCGCTACGACCAACTTAACCCCAGTATGTTTTGAAAAGGCCTCCATGCGCAAACAAGAAGCAACATCCAAGGCCATTGGTTTTTCAACATACACTGGCTTTCCAACTTTCATTGCTGCTAGCGCATAAGCTTCATGATATTTAGGCGGTGTTGCAATATAGACTGCATCCACTTCTGGGTGTTGAATTAATTCATTCGCATCGGTAAAATAATAAGGTACTTGATGTCTACTAGCATAATCTTTAACTTTTAGCGCATCTCTTCTCATTACAGCCATTAGCTTAGAACTAGGAACCTTATTAAAGGCAGGGCCGCTCTTTACTTCCGTAACGCTACCGCAACCAATCATGCCCCAACGAATTGTATTCATTATCTATTTCATAAATATTAATTTTCAACCCCTACAAAATTCCAATTGGCTTTTCTACAAGCTTCATTGAAATTTTTTATGTCATTGTTCAATAAGTTTTCTTTTTGTTTTTCTAAACTTAACCACTCTGCATGCAATTCATCATAACGCTTTAATTGACCTTCAGTTACATAAGGAATACTTGCACTGCCTTCTATTTCTCCTTTTAAGAATATAAAATTGGCGCTTAACTTATTAATGAAATTAATTACATCATCATTACTTTGAGACTTAGGTTGTATTAAATTATCTTCCCAAGCTTTAATGGTTTTATTTATTTCTTTCGCTTTTGCAGATAAAGAATCTAAGGTTTTATTTCCAGCGGCTCTTTTTATAAATTGATTCAACTGATCCTGTACTTTACGCATTTGAACTACCGATATGTGAATGGCTGCAACATCATCGGATGCTAATTTTGATAAATGATCCTGTGCTTCAAATTCAGCTGCAGTAAAATTAAATCTAGGATCGGCCAATACTTTAAATTTACTCAATTGTTCCGCTTCATTTACTTTTAATCGAATGGTGTATTCACCTGGAACCACTTTTCTTCCTGCATCACTTCCCTCAATATATACATTTTCTATGGAAGGTAAATTGGCATGACGCAAATCCCAAACAAATCGATTTAAACCATTTCTCACTTCTACTTTTGGATCTCCTTCATTACTATTATCACTAGTTATTAAAGTAGGTTTTTCATTGTAAAAACTACGAATCACTTTATTAGCAGGATCTATTACTTCTATGCTTAGCTTTTTAACAGAGTCTTTGTTTTCAATGTGATAATAAATAACAGCACCGCTTGCAGGATTTACCATCGTTGTGTTTATCTTAATGGGGTCTTCCTCTTCGCTAAATTGTCTGTCTAATGGACTTCCCATGTTTAATCTGTATACATTGGATACAGGTAATAATGCAAAAGCATTATTTAACTTGGAGGCTGCATTTCTTAAAGGAGCTAAATCATCTAATACCCAAAAGGCCCTGCCCTGTGTAGAAGCCAATAATTTATTTTGATGTACTTTTAAATCGGTAATGGCTACGATAGGTAAATTCAACTGCAATTGCTCCCAATTCACTCCCCCATTGTAAGAAATATAAAATCCTGTTTCTGTTCCTGCATACAATAAATCTTTGACTGTATTATCTTCTCTCACCACTCTCACAAAAGCACCATAAGGAATTCCATCCACTAATTTTGTCCAGGTTTTACCATAATCGGTTGTCTTATACAACAATGGAGTGAAGTCATTAAATTTATATTTTGTAACTGCGATATAAGCTGTGCCTTTGTCAAAAGGAGAAACTTCTATTGAGTTCACCAACGCCCCTTTTACACCATCAGGAGTAATATTGGTCCAAGTAGCCCCACCATCTTTGGTAATATTCACCAATCCATCATCGCTACCTGTATATATAACGCCCTGCTCATGAGGAGACTCCATCACATAAGCTATGGTACAATAATTTTCTCCTCCTGCCCCTTCATTGGTGTAAGGAGTCCCGCTCATACCCATTTTAGAAGTATCATGGGTAGTTAAATCTGGAGAAATGGCTTTCCAAGTTTTTCCTAAATCTGTAGTTTTAAATAAAATATTTCCTGCATGATAATAAGCGTCTTCGTGCATGGACCTTACAATGGGTGCATTCCAATTAAAACGATACTTCATATCCTTTGGTTGCAAAGCCTGATATTGAATGGGCGCTACCATCACACTTACTTCTTCATTTGTTTTAGTATCTAAAACTCCAATAGTTCCTTGATAAGACCCTCCTAAAACATATCTTGGATTGTTTGGATCGAATGCGATAAATGCAGATTCACCTCCTGCACTAGATGTCCAATCACGATCTGTAATACCACCCCATGAGTTAGATTGACTTGCAATTTTTACGCTTGTATTGTCTTGTTGTCCTCCATAAATATTAAATGGAAATAAATTGTCCGCATTGACTCTATAAAATTGAGCAGTAGGTTGATTATTTTGGCTACTCCAAGTTTTACCGCCATTAAAAGTAATAGCAGCCCCACCGTCATTTGAAACAATCATATTTTTATTGTTCGTTGGATTAATCCATAATTGATGATAATCGCCATGAGGTGCTCTAAAACTTTGCCAAGTTTTTCCACCATCTGTACTTTTCACAGCGGGTGAACTTAATACATAGACTGTATTTTCATCCACAGGGTCGGCAATGGCTTCAATATAATACCAAGCTCTTTGTACCAATCTGTGGTCCTTACTTATTCTATTCCATGATTTTCCTGCATCTTCAGAAACAAATAAACCACCTTGTTCTTTTTCTGAATCACTCTCTACAACTAAATAAATTTTATTTGAATTTGCTTGAGAAACAGATACACTCATTTTGCCTAATTCTTTTGGTAATCCATTTTGAATTTTTTCCCAAGTATCTCCGCCATCTGTACTTTTATACAAGCCACTTCCTTTTCCACCACTTCTTACTTCCCATGGCAAACGACGATAGTCCCACATAGCTGCGTATAAAATTCTAGGATTATTCATATCCATACTTAAATCCACACAACCTGAATTAGCATCTACAAATAACGTTTTAGTCCAAGTTTTACCACCATCCACCGACTTGTAAACCCCTCTTTCAGGACTTGCTCCATGTATTGCCCCTTGTGCTGCTACATAAACAATTTCTGGATTGGTAGGATGTATACGAATATTGGCTGTTTGTCTGGTTAATTCTAAACCTAAATGTTTCCAAGTTTTACCTGCATCTGTACTTTTATAAATACCATCTCCATAACTAGAGGTAACGCCTCTTGGAGGATGCTCCCCCATACCAACGTAAATTACATTTGGATCTGAAGCAGCTACTGCAACCGCCCCCACTGAGCCAGTTTTAAAATAACCATCAGATACATTATTCCAAGTTTGGCCTGCATCTTCTGTCTTCCAAATTCCACCGCCTGTTGTACCCATATAATAAGTATATGTATTTCCAACAACACCAATGGAAGTAACAGAACGACCTCCTCTCATAGGACCCACATTTCTCCATAACAAAGGCTTATAATATTCTGTTTCATTAATAGAGCTGACTGGTTTTGAAATTTCTTTTTTCTTTTGTGCAAAAACAACAATAGGGAATAAAAAGAAAAATAAACTGCGTAAAATGATCTGTTTCATAATAGCTATTTTTTAAAGTTAATCTAGTGATTGTAAGGGTCTAATTTAATACAAATAGGCGAACCCGTCAAAGACTTGTTCGCCTATCTATTATAAAAAATTATAAGTGGTTAGAAACTACTTATTTAAAGGTAAAATGTAGTGAAATGACATTTGAATTTAGGTCGGTACTTTGTGCATAATGACCGTATCTTAATTCTAATGCAGACAAATATGAATTTGAAAAACCTCCTGGAGGTGCTGACCTCAATCCAAGCCCAAAGTAATTACTATTAAAGGCAGCAGCAGCATAATTACTTGTAAAATAAGTATCATCTATAGAATGCTGATATAGTGGAGCAAAATACTTAGTAGCCGTTTGAGTATAAAACCTATAAAATGGAGAGATGGAGAAAAAAGGGGTAAACTTATAGGGCAATTCTATACTGGCTGTATGGGAAACCAATCCCCAATCATCAGTATAAAAACGATAATAGGTTCTCACAATAATATCATCCCCAATAAAATAATTAAAACGAACCCCCACTGGTATCTTTAATCTAGTATGAGGTAGGTTCTCCACTTTTTCACTTCCATCTGTAAAAAAAACTCTGTGAAAGGGCAATCCTAACCAACCATCTTGTTTTACAATATCTAATAATATAGAAAATTGCGCACTTTTATTAATTACTTGAGAAAAGGTTAAAGATCCTGTATAAGTATTTCTTGGAGCGGTTGGAATTGCTGGTTTAGTTGTTTCTCCTGTTCCATAATCTCCACCACCTCCTCCGCTACTTGCATTTGTTTTTATAATATTTCCTTCATAAGGAGGAACACCTCCATTGGTTAAAAAAGGAATTAATTCTGATGGATAAATTAATTTTACTTGATCAAAATAGGCAGAAACTTTACCACTAAATTCCCCTCCTGTTTTATTCTTAAATCCATAATGACCATCTAACGCAAATGAGTTGTAATTGTATTCATGTGAATAATAAGTACCAAATCCAAATTCGGTGCCTTTTTCTTCATTTTCAGCAGTCCAATTAATAGAAGGATACACTCTTGTACCTTCTGGAGAGGAGGCTCCAGTGCTTGAAATCCATTTTTGTGACGCAGCCGTATGATGGTCAACCCCCAATCCGGCTAAGATGGTATGTTTTATCCCAGTTTCTCCATAACCAACTAATTTTAATTCCAATATATTGGCGTAATCAGTTAGTTGTTCAGACCCATTTAAAACCTGTGCACCAATTATTGCATTTCCTCCACCTGTTACCGCAGAATGAGATCCTGTTTGAGTATAATAACTAGTTACTAAATTTATTTCTTCTAGCTTTAAAGGTTTGGCTTTAAAAATATTAGTATAATGCTCGGTTACCTGAGAAAACCCATGTAGAAATAATAAATAAAGCCCAATAAGCGTTAGAGATATTTTTTTCATAAAAAACTAAATAATTTTAAATAAAATTAGTTACAACCACAACCACCTCCGGTTTTTCCGCCATTGGCACCAGCTGCTCCTTCTTTGTAGGATTGAAAATTAAGTTCATTTTTTTCAACCCTCCTTGCATTCAAAGCCATTTCTGCATCGTTCAATCTATTTTTTTGATACTCCTTTACCGTTTCGCATGAACTAGCAAAAATGAGCATCAGCATAGCTGAAATAAATAATTGATTTTTTTTCATTTTATTTTTTCTATTTATTATTATTTCGTCAATTTAATATTACGAGAAGTATATAATCGATTGTCTTCATCAATGACAATCGCTTCAATGTCTTTGATTTGATTAATCATGTCTAAGCCCGCATGAATACCCATGATCATTACCGGAGTAGCCATTGCATCAGCAATTTCAGCATTGGTTGAAACAATGGTTACGCTTTTAATTCCTTTAACAGGTAATCCGGTTCGAGGATTAATAGTATGTGAATATTTTTCTCCATCAACCACAATAAATTTTTCATAATTCCCTGAAGTAGCAACAGACAATTCACTAATGTTCATATAGGAGAAAATTGATGAAGCCAATTCGGGATGAACAATTCCAACGTTCCATTTTTCACCACTGGCTTGTGTACCCCAGGTAGTTAAATCACCAGAAGCATTGACTACACCACTTTTAACGCCTGCTTCTTGCATAATTTTTTTAGCACATTCAGCAGCATATCCTTTTCCGATACCTCCAAAACCAATACGCATACCTTTCTCTTTTAAAAAGACAGTAGATTTTTCAGTATCAATGATAATATGTTTATAATTAATTAAACGAACGCTTTTTTTTGCAAGCTCTTTGCTTGGTAAAGAAGTCATTGTAGTGTCAAAATTCCAAAGACTTTTATCTACTGACCCATAAGTAAGATCAAACGCCCCTTGAGTAACTACCGAAATTTTTAAAGCCCTTTGTATGAGCTCAATTATTTCAGTACTTACTTTTACCGCTGCAATTCCTGCATTCTTATTAATTAAATTGGTTTCGCTTTGTTCTGAAAAAGTAGTAAGTAATTGTTCAATTCTTTGTATTTCCTTAACGCCTTTGTCAATTTGTTCATAAGCCCATGCTTCTTTTTCAGACACCACCGTTATTTCAAAGTGATTGCCCATTAATTTCAATTCTTTTTTATACATGGACAGCATGGGAATACTTATTGGTTGTCTTGAATAATTTGTTGTAAATCTTCATTGAACACATCGATGGATGAAGGAAATCCATCCCAACTTTTAATCAATTTCCCTTCGGAAGAAACTAAAAGAGTTAAAGGGAAAACACCTTTATTATTAAACTCTTCCGCCAAGGATTCATTTATTTTTTGTTGCGCGACTGGTAACTGATTTTTTTTCAATCTTGGAAAATCGGCATTCAACAACACTAGTTTTTCATTTGCCAGTTTTATAAATAAATCTGATGTAAAAACTTCTTTATGTAATCTAATACAAGGGCCGCACCAATCTGATCCAGAAAAATTAAGTAAAATTAATTTATGTTCTTTTCTTGCATCGGCAATGGCTTGGGTATAATTATGACCCCATTCTTGCGCCAATAAATTGCTGGTCAAAAAGCATGTTAAAAAAACAAGTAATAAAGTTTTCATAGAGTACAATTGAAAGTTAAACTTCTTGCAAATATCGTTCAAAGTAAATGTTATAGCACCAATTAATTAGACTATTAACTTAAATATATAAATATTAAGTTATTTTTAAGTTTACCGCATTTAAAACAATGATTCAATAAAATTACTAGATCATTATACAATACATTAATTTTACTAAAGCGGGAAAAGTCTCTCGGATAGACTTCCCTATCTTTAAATAGTAAATAATCAAGTTCTGTAAAAACTATGGAAACAATAGATATAGCTGGAAGCATTGGTTTAATGGCAATGATATTATTAACATTCAACATCACTATTGGAATTGGAATTAGTACTGCTTACAAAAAAACTGAATTTTGGCAGAGATTGCCTCCCAAAGTCAAGGCAATAAAATTAATTGAGGTACATAATTATACGGCCTATATCGCTTTGATTTTGGTCTTAATTCATTTTCTAATCATCCCATTAGACCCAAATTCAAAGTTCTCCTATCTAGATTTGATCCAACCATGGAAGGCACCCCATCAACCACTATTTGTAACCTTTGGACTTATTTCATTTATAGCCTTATTAATAGTCATGATTACAACACAGAAAATTATTAAAAAGAAAATAGGAGTGCGTACTTGGAAGAATATACATGTAATTTCCTATGCTACTGGCCTTTTATTTATTGTTCATGGTCTAGTAATGGACCCCCTATTAAAAGATAGGCCCATTGATTTTATAGATCCTGAAAAATTATTGGTTGAATTTTGTGCTTTAATATTAATAATTGCATTTATTTATCGTTATCAATTCAATAAAATAAATAAATAATAAAGGGCAGTGTAGAAACACCGCCCCGTTTAACGATTGCCTGCCTATGAGCTGTCATAGATGGATTTGAACCATCGTTAAGGGTTTTGCTGACCCTTGCCTTTCCACTCGGCCACATGACAATATTTTTATGGTAAATAATGATTTACAATTTTTAAATAAAAATGAATGACTTAGCAAATATAGGGTATTTAAAATAAAAGTCTACTATTTTTATAGACTTTTATTTTAAATAAACACCATTTTTTTTCAATAAAGCTATCGCTCTAATTGTATGTTACTTTGAGTGGCTATAGTGCAAGCGTATTTTTATCTTCTAATTACAAGCGATTGTAAAATTTCATGTAGATTTATTATGAAATAATGTTAATTTTTAAACTTTATCCGCTTGAAAAAAATTATTACTCTTTTTATTTTCATTTTTTTTTCTAAGAGTTCAATGACTCAAATTTTAAATACGGATAAAACTGTTGCAATGGACTCGTCTAAAAAAATACAAAGCTTGATTGCGGTTTCTATTTCTACAGATCAACAAAAAAAAAATTTAGTAGATTTATTTTATACTGGTGACATAACAATCATTAATAAAAATAACAGTAGTACTTTTTATTCTAAAATTGATAAAGTAACCAACGGGGGGCAATCTATTCAAGACGTCGGAACCTTTCAACTAAAAAACAATAGAATTTTAAATAAAAAATTACACCTCGAAAGCTTTGTTCAATATCAATGGGATGGGGCGCTAGGTTTGGAATACAGAAAATTAGCAGGCTTAAATTTAGTGCATTATTTTAAAAATACGCAGATAGAAGATTTTTTCTGGGGGGTTGGTCTTTTTTTAGAAAACGAAAAATGGAACTGGTCGGAGGTAAACAATCAATCACTTATTGGAGGAATACCCATTAATATAATACACCCTAAATTTAACATTACTACTAAATATTCTATCATAAACCCAATAAATAAATTTGAATTTATTATTCGAATTTTTAATCAATCGGGATCCTTCCAAAATATATTTAGTAATAGAACTTCTATATTTAATCAAATTCAATTACCTATTAATAAAAGATTAACCACTTCTCTTAATATCGATTTCTTATATGACAGCGCTCCCATTGTCCCAATAGACCATTTTCATTATAATTACTACCAAACGCTTTCTTTTACTTTTTAAAGTGCCCTTTTTTAATAGTAACTTTATATTGGTCTAAAAAGTTCTCTTCATGGATTTCAATAATTGGTCTAGCACCCTTCTTTTAATTGTATTTTTAATCGCGACTATTGCTATTTGGATAAGTGGTATTAAGCTAACAAAAGCAATTGATGCCATTACAAGACATTATGGTTTAGGAGAAGCTTTTGGGGGAATGGTTTTTTTAGCCATTGTAACCAATTTACCTGAAATTGCAATTACCGGAGTAGCTGCCTTTCATAGAGATTATGATATTGCGATTAGTAATTTACTAGGGGGGATTGCAATACAAACAGTCGTATTATCTTTGATAGATGTATTTGGTGTAGGCAGGTCCGCACCACTTACTCAAAAAGGACATTCCAAAATATTAATATTAGAAGGGGTTGCAGTAATTTTTATTCTTTCTGTAGTAATCATAGCAAAGCAATTTCCGAGTTCATTGATATACTATAGAACTACTCCTTTTGAATGGATCATACTCTTTATTTGGTTGGGTTCTATTTTTTTAATTTCTAAACTAGTAGATGCTAAGAAAAAAAAAGCACCCTACAATAATGAGATTCATGAATTAAAAATTCCAAAATCAACGTTCAATGGAAGTATAAAAGGCTCCATCTTTGTACTTGTGATTGGTGCTATTATTACTTTATTTGCTGGTTGGGCTTTAGAAATTACAGGAGAAACCTTAGCCAATCGATGGGGGATAAGCGGTGTATTATTTGGAGGAACCATACTGGCATTGTGTACTGCACTTCCTGAAATTTCTACAGGCATCGCTTCCGCAAAAATTCGGGATTACAATATGGCAGTTAGTGACATTTTTGGGGGAAATGCTTTTTTACCAGTACTTTTTTTAATGGCTTCTGCCATTGGAGGAGATGCCATTTTACCTAACCTAAAACCCGCTGATATTTATTTAACAGTACTGGGTATTTTATTAACCGGTATTTACATGACAGGGATGGTAATTCATTCAAAAAAACAAATTTTTAGAATGGGTATCGATTCCTTTATTGTTATCATCATCTACTTAATAGGACTTTGGGGATTATTAAATCTTATTTAGTTTAAACCATTAATAAAAAATATTAGAAGACGATTATCAATTTTAATGATTGAAAATACATTTTTAAAAAATATAAAGAGGATGTTTAAAAAATTAAATAGTGCGTTACTTTTTGTCTTACTATTTTTATTTGTAAACGAAGTAAGATCGCAAGAAATACATGGAATCATAGTAGACAAAGTAGAAGGCACTCTTTTATCTGGGGCTTCTGTTAAATTGGGGGGAGCTAATAAAAGTGTCATTAGTAACGATAAAGGAGTTTTTGTAATTCAAAATGTACCTAATGGAAATTTACAATTAATAATAAGTCATACTGGATTTGAAATACTTGATACCAGTTTTCAATATACAGTGATAAATAGTAGCCCTCTACTAATTGGTTTAACCGCAGTAAAAGAAACCTTGGAAGAAGTAATCATTTTATCCTCTTCAAGAACCAATTCAAGAATTGAAGATATGCCCACCAAAGTGGAAGTCTTAGGCGCTGAAGAAGTCAAAGAAGAAAATGGAATTAAACCTGGTAATATAGCAAGTTTATTAGGTGACATTGCAGGCATTCAAATTCAGCAAACCAATGCTGCTACAGGAAATGCCGATATGCGTATTCAAGGATTGCAAGGAAAATATACTCAGATTTTAAGAGATGGTATGCCTTTATTTGGTGGCTATGCAGGTAGCTTTGGTATTTTACAAATTCCCCCTTTGGACTTACAGCAAATAGAATTAATAAAAGGAGCTAGCTCTACTTTATATGGAGGTGGCGCCATTGCTGGCATGTTGAACTTGATTTCAAAAAAACCAAAACTTGGGAAAGCTGAGAAAAGCATAACACTGAATTATTCTAGTTTAAAAGAGTCCAACTTTAATACTTTCTTTTCTGGCAGAAATAAAAAAACAGGTTATTCTATTTACGCAGGAAGCACTCAACAAAATGAAGTGGATGTGGATCATGATGGATTTTCTGACCTACCTGCTGTAAAAAGTGTATTTATACACCCGCGATTTTTTATTTATGGGAAAAATAATAACAATATAATATTAGGTTATACTTTAAATTATGAAGATAGAAATGGAGGAGATATGCGTGTTTTAAATGGAAGTCCTTCTGCTGCGCATCAATTTTTTATTCAAAATAAAACATTGCGAAACACATTTGATGGTGCTTGGGAAAAAAAGCTTTCAAATGGTGGAATTTTTACTGCAAAAGCAAATTATACTTTAATGAATAGAGCCATCATAACCAATGTATTTGGCATGAATGGTAAGCAATCAAATTGGTATTCTGAAATCGCCTATTCAAAAAAATTTACAAGACAATATTTAGTTTTAGGGATAAATTTTAATGGTGAAAATTTTACGAAAAAATTACCAGACAGTAGTTTATTAACCAATGATGCTTTTTCTACCCTAGGAGCTTTTATTCAGGATGATTGGAAATTAAATGAATTGCTCACTTTACAGTCGGGAATAAGATTAGATCACCATAATACTTATGGCAATTTTTTATTGCCTAGAATTTCGTTAATGTATAAAGTAAATAGTCAAGTAACCATGCGTATAGGAGGAGGAGCTGGTTACAAAACGCCAAGCTTATTTAATTCCGAAATAGATGAAAGAGATTATCATTATTTGCAAGGATTTCTTCCTGGTATTAAGAGCGAAAAGTCAATGGGGTTTAATTATGATATAAATTATAAAACAAGATTAAATAGTTGGGAACTTACCTTCAACCAAACTATTTTTTATAATAAAATAAAGGATCCCATTGTTTTGACTACAGATATAATTTTTCAACCACTGTACCTTGGATCAATTCAAACTAGTCCTAATTACCAATACGAGAATCAGATTCAATCCATTAATTCGAAAGGAATGGAAAGCTATATTCAGGCCATAAAGGCACCGTATGAAATTTATTTAGGTTATGTTTATACTGATGCAAAAAGAAATTACAACCCAATAAACCCAAATTTGCCCTTAATAGCCAAACATAAATTTGCCACAGTTATTACTTATGAGTTGAGCGAAAGTTTCAAAATAGGTTTAGAATCCGCTTATACTGGGAAGCAATACTTAGACAATGGATCCAATACTAAACCTTATTTATTTATGGCAATGATGATTAGGTATACAAAGGGAAAGGCTAGTATTGTATTGAATTGTGAGAACTTATTTGATAAACGTCAAAATAAAAATGGTTCAATTATTATTCCACCATTAACCAACCCAAGTTTTCCAGAAATTTGGGCCCCTTTAGATGGCAGAGTAATTAATCTATCTGTACATTTAACCAATTAGTTAAAAAATAATTTAACTTAACTAAAATACAACTATTGGTTTACCTGTTGTTGGATGAAATATGATTTGAGTATTTATATTGAAAACATTATTTAATAAAGTACCCTCCACGATTTTTTCAGGAACATCATTTATAACCAAGGCTCCTTCTTTCAAAATATATAATTGTTCTGCATATCGAAGTGCAATATTAATATCATGTACCACACCTACTAAAGTAGTATTTTCATTTAATAAGGAAACAGCAATTGATAAAAATAATTGTTGATAATAGATGTCTAGGTTATTTAATGGTTCATCTAAAAATAAATACCGAGCTGCTCCATTTGGTGGATCCCAAATTTGAGTCAGTACGCGTGCGTATTGTACACGTTGTTTTTCACCTCCACTTAAACTTTGATAATTTCTTTTTGTAAAAGTATTTAAATCCAATAAGTCTATTACTTCATTAACAATTTCAAGATCAATTTTATTGGGTTTAAATTCAAAAAATGGGTTCCTACCTAATAAAACTACTTCTTCTACCAACATAGGAAAACTCAATTCTGTTTGTTGACTTAATACCGCTCTGCATGAAGCTAGAGATTGCTTATTATAAGTTTTCAAATCCACTCCATAATAAGCAATTTCCCCTTCATAATTATCAAGTGCTCCTGTTAATAATTTAATAAGTGTTGATTTTCCAGATCCATTCGGGCCAATAATTAAATTACAAACTCCTGGTAAAAAATTAACCGAAATGGTATCAATAATTTTTTTATTTGCAATGGTATATTTTAATTGATTTGCTGTAATCATAATTCCAAATCGTTTTGATTGAATTGATATTTCTTCAACAGAAAAATATATAATGGTGCTCCAATGATAGAAGTAATAATACCTATGGGCATTTCAGAAGGCGCAAGTAAAATTCTAGCCCCCATATCGGCAAGGGTTAACAATAATGCGCCCATCAATATAGAAGCCGGTATTAATTTTCTATGATCACTTCCAATTAGAAGTCTTAGCACATGTGGTACAATCAACCCCATAAAAGCAATCACCCCTACAAAGGAAGTAGCCACGGAAACCATAGCTGTATTAAGGATTAAAATACTTGTTTTTAATTTGTTCACCTCTACCCCTAAATAACCGGCTTCTTGTTCTCCCAATAGTAAAACATTTAGTTTTTTACCTTGTTGATATGCAATAAAAATGCCAACTATAGCAACAAAACCTGTAACAAATACTTGAAACCAACTTGCTCCAGAAAAAGTTCCCATATTCCAAAAAGTAATGCTTCTTGCTTGAGGATCTCTAGCAATATAAGTCATGAGTCCAACACCGCTTAATCCAATCGCATTGATTGCCATACCCACTAATAATAATGGCAGTATAGAAACTTTTTTATTGTTTTTTGCCAAACTATACACCATAATGGTTGCAGCCAAGCCCCCTATAAAAGCAAATATTGGGACCAAAAATGGCCCCAATATACTTTTAAAAACAGGTGACATAAAAGGACTTAAACTAAATACGATTGAAGCACCAAATGCTGCGCCAGCGCTCGTTCCTATAAGTCCTGGCTCTACCACCGGGTTTCTAAATAATCCTTGCATTAATACTCCAGATACAGCCAGTATGGAACCCGTAATAGCACACAGTAAAACTCTTGGCAATCTTAATTGTAAAAAAACATTCTCATAAATAGAATTGCTTTGCTCTGCTTTAAACCAATGTGACATCGCTGATATCATTTCAGCGGGTAAAATTCCTACTGCACCAAATGCAATAGCTGCTATCAGCACCAATATCATCAGTAATGTTAATACCGTAAAAAAAAGTGAATTATTTTGACGCATTGGATGCTGGATAAAATAAATGTACCAAATTAATAATATTTTCTCCTGTTCTTGGGCTAAAATAAGTCAAATCATGTTCTTCAAATCTAACTATTCTTTTATTTTTCCCAGCTTTGGTTAATGCAACTCCCGGAACACCTGCTATAAACTTCTCCATAGTTCCCATTTGATCGTATCCAAAATCGGTGGCTATGATAATGTCTGGATTTGCTTCTGCAATGGCCTCTCCGCTTATTTGTCTTGCCCCTTTGGCATCGTAATGTGCTACTTTAGCGCCAGCCATTTGAATGAATTTATCACCTACTCCTTTCCTTCCGCTCATTACAAAAAATACATTGCTTGCTCTACCAAAATGTATAATCATTACAGTAGGGGTATCTTTTATTTTTAAAGCAGCAACTACTTTAGTAGCATTAACTATCCCAGCATCCATTACCTTACAAAGTGAATCTGCTTTTGCCTTCACACCAAAAAAATTACCTAGTTCTTTTAATAACATTTTAGCACTGTCCATTGTATTGGCGTTACCAAATGCGATACATGATAAGCCTGCTTTTTGAATTTGTGGCAATACTGATTCTGGACCAATATCATTGCTATGCAACACCAAATCAGGTGCCATGGAAATGATCCCTTCTGGATTCAGCGCTCTATGATATCCTACTGGCTTTATTAATTTAGCACTATCAGGGTAAGTACTACTCCAATCAACACCTACAATGTTGTGGCCTTTACCTAATGCAAAAGTGAATTCTGTTAAATGTTTTGATAAACTAATAATTCTTAAGTCTTTACTGCCATCTATTTCTCTATTTTTGAATCTACCGCAGGATATTATGCCAAAAAGTATTATGCAACTTAGAATAATTTTTTTCATGTTATACTATTTATAAATTATATTTCAGATTAATTCCTCCAAACAACAAAGCATTTTTAGGTGCAGCCGTATACACATCGGGCATTTGATTGGCAAAAATCATCATTGGATATTTAATACCCATTAAATTTGTTGCGCCTACATAAAAATCAATATTAACTTTATTTGAAAGCTTATTTTGATACCCAATTTTAGCATTCAACAAACTATAACTGGTTGCAAAAAAATCATTCATAGAAGTAATAGGCGTTTTGTCCTTGTAGTTATAAGTTATGTTGCCATACAATCCTACATTAGTTAAAATATCTACCCCTAAATTAATAATATATTTAGGTACGCCTGCAACCAATTTTTTTGAATAATCTTCCGTTAAAACTACTGACTTTTGAATTTTAAAATTATCTCCATAGGTGAAATTTGAATAAGTCAAATTAGCAAATGGTTTAATGGCTCTAATAAAACTATTAGCCGATTCATACATATTATATTTTAATAAGGCTTCGACTCCATTATGTATTTCATTTCCTCCATTGACTACATAACTATACAGTGTAGTAGAAGGGGATGCAGGTGATACGACAGCTATAGCCGTCATTTTTTTTGAAAAAACGGTATTAAAATAAGCGAGCTCATAACTTAATTTGTTTTCCAATATTTGCCCTTTGGATCCAAGCTCAAATTGATCGCCTTTCTCAGGAGACAATACCCGATTTAAACTTCCAGTGGCAGGAGTAACCGGGCTAGTAACAGCAGGTGTTGTAATATAAAAATAAGAACTGGTAGGTGCTTTAAATCCAGTACTATATGAAACATAAATAGATATTTGCTTATTAATTACTTTATTTATTGCAAAATGAGGCGCTACCATTGCTTTATATGCCGTATCAAAAATAGCAGGTCTAGTAATTAAAGCAGCATTGAATCGATCATTTAAATTTAAATGCATATTACTTACCCCAATTCCACCTAAAATAGAAAAGTCTTTGGGTAAACTTAAAGTCCACTCAGAAAATAAATGGTGATTCGTGGTGGTTGAATACACATTGGAAGTGTTTGCATTGATGACCCAATATGGATTTACTCCATACACCCAGGTGCTTGCGCTATCAAATGGATTTTGTTTCATGTTATATCCAATCACTTCGGCTACTTGTTGTTGCACTTCAATACCAGTAACTCCTCCTAAAGAAACCTCATTTGTAATTGGAATTTTTGTATTGATGGACGATCTTAAACCATAATTGATTGTATTTTTATCAGTCCATCCACCAGCTGAACTAACATTACTATTAAATCCAATACCATACACAGTGGAACTGATAGAAATATTTTGACTATGTGTATATACATGACTTAAACCAGTTTTAAAACTAACTAGATTGCTATGTGCATCCCGCTTTATGTAATCAGGATTACCTGAAAAATCATTGTTATCGTATTGTGTTGTTGTCAACTCTCCAGAACGTTGATCATAACTATTGCTATAACCTGCATACATGCTAAAAGTATTTTTTTGATTGGGTTGCAGGTCGGCTATTACATTAACAAATTGTTTTTTAGAAGCATTGTGAATAGTATAACCATCTGTTTGCTGATTGCCATAATTAACCAATAAAGATGTGTTCTCTGTACCAGTTCTTAGCGTAGTAGTTAATCTTCTAGTTCCATATGCCCCGGTTAAAACTTGTTGACTCAAGCTTGTTTTGCCTTTTTCAGCTTTTTCACTAGTCAAATTAACCGCACCTGCAATAGCTAAACCATATAAAGTTCCTGCCGGACCTTTCACTACTTCTACATTATTAATTGAACTAAAATCAATATCATCCATGGTAGTGATTCCTTCTGCATCTGTTAAAGGAATACCATTTAAATAGACTTTATAGCCTTGTCCATCAAAGTTGCTACTAATACCCTTTGTACCCCTTGTTCCATTTCCATAACCTCTAATATTCAATTGCTGTCCGCCTCCTGCAGATCTTCTATTCATTTGTACACCAGTCACATTAGTTTGTATGGCATCGTCTAAATTCAAACCTGTATTTCGGTTCAATTCTAGTGAACCTATTTTTGCAATAGCCCCTGGTTGATATAAAATTGATTTATTTGGATTCGAAGTATTAGACACTTCTACGGCGGCCAAAGTCAGGGAAATGGGTGTCAAATAAAAAGTATTGTTTTTATCCGCAGGTACTACACTTTTTATTAAAGGAGCATAGCCAATATAGGTAATTTTAATTTTATCATTGGCTAAAAATGGAATTGAAAATTCACCATTACTATTAGTGGTTGTTTTTTTGTTACCCATACTAATTGAAGCACTCGCTAAAGGTTTATTGGTATTGGCATCTAAAACTTTTCCAATGTAATTATTTTGACCGAAGGCAACTTGAGTAACTAATATAAATATATAGAGAATAAAATTTTTGAATTTCATTTAATCGAGTTTAATAATTTAAAAAAATACCCCTCCCAAAACCAATAGGCGAGGTGAAAGAAAAAAGTAAAAATATATTTAAACCGATTTAGGGGGAGGTGCATCCACCTTTAAGCATATCCTATTGATTGCTAATGCCTTGCTTTTAAAATATTTTATTTCTAAATTATTGAACACGACTAGTTCATTATTAGTAGTAACTATAAAATATGAAAGCGAAAATTTTATTCCTTTTTTGTTTTGGTTGGTAGAAGGTAGCGCTTCATTATTGGACTTCATTGAAGCGGAATAACCATTGTACAATTGACTCTCCATGGCATCATTGATACAATAATACCAAAGCTCTCCTTTCACTTTTTTGATTTTTACTACATCATAAAAAGTGCCTGCTAAATAAAACTCTTTCCCTTCCTCCTCCCATTTAATTTCTTGACAATTTTTTATTTTTACCAATTGCTCCTCTGGAAGTTTGAGCGCCATTTGTTTTGCAATGTTTTCTCTATTCAATTCTTGTTGTACTAGATACACCGCATAGCTGCCCATTTGGCTGCTTAATGCTAAAAATAACAATAGGTAACTAGTAATTCGCTTCAAGGATACTGCTTTGCTGCCCCTAAAATTAGTCTCTTTTTGGTAAGAATTAGGTATTGAAACAATTGATTATTTAGCTAATTAATAAATAATTACGTATCTAATTTGTCCATAATTGATTAATTTAGGAATTAAAATTATAGTTATGGCAAATAGACGCAACTTTATACAAAAACTAGGCCTTGCGGCAGGTGCATTTTCAGCAAACAGTTTGTTCAACCAAGCGCATGCTGCTGAATTTGAACAGATTAACTTGCAAAAGAAAATGCTAAGTCCAAAGGAAATAGCCATGGATGAAGATTATTGGAGTGTCATACAACAGGGATATACCGTAAATCCTGCTTTTGTAAATTTAAACAATGGAGGTGTCAGCCCGAGTCCAAGAGTGGTTCAAGAAGCAGTGGATACCTTTAATAAGATGACCAACGAAGGGCCTTCTTATTTTATGTGGCGCATTTTAGATCAAGGTAGAGAACCATTAAGATATAAGTTGGCTCAATTGGCAGGATGTGATCCGGAAGAAATAGCCATTAATAGAAATGCTACTGAATCATTAAATACGGTCATTTTTGGTTTGAGCATGAAAGCGGGTGATGAAGTCATTGGTACCAAACAAGATTATCCAAATATGATTAATGCTTGGAAACAAAGAGTTGCAAGAGAGGGTTTGGTATATACACAACTTGATTTTCATTACCCCATTGAAAATGAGGAGGAGATAGTTAGTGCATTTGAAAAAGCAATTACACCCAACACAAAAATATTTCACATAACCCATATAGTGAATTGGGTCGGTCAAATTATGCCCGTTAAAAAATTATGTGAACTTGCCAAAAAACACAATATTCAAACCATCGTAGATGGGGCACATAGTTTTGGTTTAATGGATTTTAAAATTCCAGACTTTGGTTGTGACTATTTTGGAACTTCTCTACATAAGTTTTTATCTGCACCTATAGGAAGTGGAATGCTATGGATTAAAAAAGAAAATATTGAAAAAATTTGGCCTTTGATTTGTAATGACAACCCAAGAGGTACAGATATTAGAAAGTTTGAAACCCTTGGCACCAGAAGCTTTCCCATTGAACAAGGAATTGGGGAAGCCGTTAATTTTCATACGGCCATTGGTAGTAAAAGAAAAGAAGAACGTATTCGTTATTTAAAAAATTATTGGGCAACACGTGTTAAAGATATTCCTAAAGTAAAAATTAAAACATCCCTTAAAGATGCCTACTCCTGCGCCATTTGCGGGGTAAGTATTGATGGGATGACCCCAGGAGAACTAGACAATGCATTATTAGATAATTATAAAATACACACAGTAGGTATTGTTTGGGGGAATATTAGTTGTGTTAGAATAACCCCACATGTATATACTAGAATTCAAGATTTAGATAAATTGGTATATGCTATAGAAAAATTAGCTAAAAAAGCTTAATGCTTTCCTTATAAAATAGTTCAATCCCTCAAAAAGGTCCCCCGATTTCTCGGGGGACCTTTTTAGTTTAATTACACTGAGTTTTTTAATAAATCAATTATGGTTTTTTTACCGTTGGATAGGTAATTCCTAATTGTTCTAAATAAGTTCCAAATTTTTCTGGCTGATAATAAAAAGGTTTCATTTGTGTTCTATACCGTTCCATAATTTCTTTATTCAAATGGATTGCTGGTGGATCATTGGCGGAAATAAATGGAATGTATTTTACCTCTTTAGTTTGTACATTGGTAAAATAAGATTTCGACGCTTCTATTAATTTAGGATTCGTAAAGCAACCCAACAAAGTCATTGCTGTTGCTTTGGCGCCTGCAACAGAACCTTTGTGGGCAATGGGTGTAGCCATTGCTATCGCATCAGCCCAATGGTGCCCTTTGGTTCCAGGAATATTTGCAGGATACCATAATACGATGGTGGGAACATTCCAAGATACATCTGCAATATCATCCGATCCTCCTCCCCAAGAAAAAGGAACGGAACCCTTAATCGAATCAATCGTAGTTTTTAATCCAACTTGGAACTCCCATCAAAATCTTTTTTTGGCGCTTCTACCAATGCCTGAACAGCATTGGCCATTTCAATATCTTTCTCATCCCAGGTGGGCATCCCTACTTTTTTAATATTTGCATACATCGCTTCTGCCAAAGGTTTATTGAAATGACCTGGCCAAGCGGTTCCTAAGATGTGATGGGTTACAGAAGTTCCTGACATCATCGCTGCCCCATCCGCTATTTTAACACCAGCTTCGTAATTGGCTTTAATATCTTCATAATTTCGTTCTCTAAAATAATACCACACACTTGCTTTGCTTGGCACTACATTGGGTTGGTCTCCTCCATCCACTACTACATAATGAGATCGATTCGTTGGTTTTAAATGTTCTCTTTTAAAATTCCAACCAATGTCCATTAATTCAACACCATCTAATGCACTTTTTCCTCGCCAAGGGGCTCCTGCTGCATGTGCGGCATCTCCATTAAAGTCAAAACGGACACTCACCAAACCATTACTCCCATCATCCCCATAATTGGAAGCAAAATCGGCACTTACATGTGTAAATATGCAAGCATCTATTTTTTTAAAATATCCATCTCTAACATACCATGCCTTACTCCCAAGTTGTTCTTCGGCTACACCTGGCCATATTACAATCGTTCCTGGAATAGATTCTTTCTCCATCATTTCTTTCATTGCAATGGCGGCATATATAATGACTGCTTGACCAGAATTATGTCCCTCGCCATGGCCCGGAGCTCCTTCTACGATTGGGTCTTTATAAGCTACCCCTGGCTTTTGTGAAGCTTTCGGAATACAATCAATATCACTTCCCAACGCAATTACAGGTGAGCCTGTGCCCCATTTAGCCATCCATGCAGTAGGTACATTTGCAATGTTCTTTTCAATCGTAAATCCATTGTTTTCTAAAACCTTTGTTAAATAAGCAGAAGTTTCAAATTCTTGAAAACCTAATTCAGCAAAACTAAAAATTTGGTCAACCATTACTTGTATGTCTTTTGAATGATCCGTTACATTGGCAACTAATTTTTGCTTCATCAATGCAATGTCTTTTTCGGTATATTTTTTTTGTGCAATGACAGGAATGCATATTAAAAATGCAAAAGTTAAAAAACAAAATTGTATCAGTTTAGCCTTGTGTTTTTTCATTTGGTTAATTTAAATTTAAGTTACAAAAATATTTATAAAGAACGGGTTCTTAGACTAAAATCTTTTTAATGATAAAAACTGAAATTGTAAAATAGTGGTAAACAGCCGCTTAGTAAAACGCTTGTAATAAATCATTTTAAAACAGGTATAATTAAATGGAATAGCTAAAATGATATTAGATTATTTTCCACTATACATAAAATAATTTATCAGATTTTATAAAATACATTTGATTGATTTCTGCAATAAATATTTATAGTCATGAAAAATGTGTTGGCCATTTTAATTTTATTGTTTTTTATAAAAACAATTCAAGCTCAATCTGTCTTTACCCCCTTTGTGAATATAAATAGTGGAGCAGCTCAGATAGAAAACATTAATCTTTATTGGAGTTTTGGAGAAACTACATTTGTAAATACTTTAGTAAATCAGAATGGATTCATTTTAACTGGAGGTTTATTACAACCGAACATTAATAGTAGCAAAGCTTTTTTTACTTTCCCAGTCATTGAGTTGAAATTAAGTTTAGGTCCAAATCCTGTTCAAAATAATTTGTCCCTTTTTTGTAACCAGTTAAATGTATTCATTGAAAGTATTCAATTGGTTGACGCCTATGGCCAACTAAAACAAATATTGAACGGTCCGTTTTCGGGGGTAAATTTTAAAATACAGATTCCTTTCTTTTCGGTAAATACTGGAAACTACTTTTTAGTGATTCATTATATTGTGGACAAGAAATTTTACAATATTAAAACACTTAAAATAATTAAAATTTAATTTTATGAAAAATAGCTGTTTCTTCATTTTTATATTTTTGTTTTCTCTTAGTTTACCAGCCTTACTTCAAGCACAAAATAATAAAGGAATTAATTTCCAAGCAATAGCAAGAGATAATAATGGATATATCCTACCCAATAAATTATTAAATATAAAAGTGTCTATTAAAGCAGCTATCGAAAGTACTAAAATTGAATACCAAGAGGTAGCCCCTGTTACTACGAATGCACTTGGTTTATTTACCATCGTAGTGGGTCAGTTGGAAAGTAATAAAACTATTACGATAGGTCCATTTGAAAATATCAACTGGTCTAAACCCGAAAAATATTTACAAATAGAAGTAGACACCCTTGGCGATTTTTCTTTTATCAATATGGGTACACAAAAAATTAATTACGTCCCTTTTTCATTTTATGCAGATAATGTAGGTGCTCAAAATATAAATGGGATTATAGGACTAAGTCAAGGTGGCACAGGGGTTGATAACCTTGCAGATTTAAAAACATTTTTGTCCATTGATAAAATTGACAACACAGCAGATAGCTTAAAGCCTACAAGTGTTTTAGTAACAACTGCACTAAGTAAAAAGTTGGCTTCCGTAGATACCTTAAAACTTTCTAATAGAATTAATTTAAAACTAAATAGTACGGACACCCTCAGTTTGTCTAATAGAATTAAATTGACTACTAAAACTGATACCAGCTTCCTGAGTAGTAGAATAGATAACAAATTAAACAAAGCAGATACTACATCACTAAGTAATCGAATTAATAAAAAAATAAATAGTGGGGAAGTCGCAGCATTAGATGTGATTACCGCATTGGGTTTTGCTCCAATTAGAGATGATTATGGAAGTTTTTATGATACGACAGCACAACCCGCTTTGGTTTCCAGTGCTACTGCTTTGAAATTTTCATTCATTGGTTTTTCAAATAACATAAGTGTCAACAACAACAGCTCGCTTGCTCCGACTAAAATTACTGTATTGCATGCTGGTATTTACAATGTGAAGTATGCAATACAAATGTTAAAAAATGAGGTTGGGGCAGATATTGCAAGTGTTTGGATGAGGCACAATGGGTCTGCTTATCCCAACACCAACATAAATTTTAATATAACTGGAAGTGGAATAAAAAATATGCTTACCGGCAATTATTATATAGAGCTGGGTAGCAATGATTATGTAGAATTGTATTACAGTATTAAAAACAGCAATACCATTGCTACTGGAAGCACCGCTCAATCAACACCTTCAAGACCTGCAACACCATCCGTATTGCTTACCATTGATAGAGTCAATTAACCAAAAGGTTGATCTATGGAAATACTTTGTTTTGAAAAGAAATGTGCACCGTCCTCCGCAATGTAAACACAATCTTCCAATCTTATTCCAAATTCACCTGGTATAGAAATATTGGGTTCATTGCTAAAGCACATTCCAACAGCAATAGGTGTTTTGTTTTCTTTTACAAAATTAGTCCACTCATGTCCTTCTAGTCCAATTCCATGTCCAGTTCTATGAGGTAAACCAGGAAGATTATAATTTTTTCCAAAACCTGCATTTTCAATAACTGCTCTTGCTGCTGCATCCACTTGTTCACAAGGAGTTCCAATTTTGATGGCTGCAAATGCGGCAACTTGTGCTTTTTTCTCTAAATTCCAAACTTCAATTTGACGTTTTGATGGTTTACCCATTACAATGGTTCTAGTTATATCCGAAGCATATCCTTCACAACTTGTTCCTCCATCCACCATCACCACATCTCCCTCACGAATAGTTTGAGGAGTAATACTTCCATGTGGTAAGGCAGAATATTTTCCAACTTGAACTGAAGCGCCTCCGTCAAAACCAAGTTTCTTAAAGGCAGCAGTAATATTATTGCTTAATTCTGTTTGTGACATTCCAACTCGAATAGTTGTAAAGGCTGCTTTATAAGCATTTATGGTTGCATCATTTGCTTTTTGCATTAATGCAATTTCTGCTTTACTTTTTATAACCCTACAACCTGCTGTAATAGGTGTAGCATCAACTATATCAAATCCCGTAGCTAATTTTTTTACCCCGTTGGCAATAAAAAAGCGAACCCTTTCTTCCATGCCTATTCTATTATGCACAACCCCTCTATCTTTTACAATGCCTAATATTAGTGCGTAAGGACTTTCATGTTCTTCCCAACAACGGACCTCTTCTCCAAATACTGGAAGTATTAATTCTCTTGCTCTACCTTCTTCAAATTTTGGACAGATATAAGCAATGTCTCCTTTAGCAGGAATGACCACCCCAAAAGTTCTTTCGCTTTGTCCCCATCGCATACCAGTAAAATAATAGCAAGAAGTAGTTCCTTCAATAAAAATAGCATCCATTTTTTCTTGCTCCATTAAACGTTGTGCTTTAGCAATGCGTTCTTTTCTTTCTTCTACTGTAATAGGAATAATTCCAGTTGACATAGGCTGTAAATCACGAATGGCTTTGGGTAAATTTGTGTCATAGTGTGTATCATACACATTAGCACCAAAAATACGATTGCTCATACCTAATGTCCCAGCTGTTAGGGCTGAAAGGGAAATAAATTTTCTTCTATTAAATGACATACTATTAAATTTTAACGTGTCTTAAAGATAACATTAAATTAATTATTTAAAAAGTATTAAATTTATTCTTCCACTGACTAACACCAAGTCATTTATTAATCTATTACTTACTCCAATTGAAACTAATTCGAATTTTTTTGCTATTTGGCCTTAGCGTTTTATCCCAAAAATTATTAGCTCAAAAAAAGAATGCTGCAGTAAAATATTATATACATAAAGCAATCGATACCATTAAAATTGATGGACAATTAACAGAAGCATCTTGGGAAAATGCACAGGTTGCTGAAAAGTTTTCCATGATACTTCCTATGGATACAAGCCTTGCCAAGGTGACTACCTTTGTAAGATTGACTTATGATCAAAACAATTTATATATTTTGGCTACTTGTATGAAAGTGGGTAAGGGGGAAAATATGGTTGAATCATTAAAAAGAGATTGGAGTTTTTTAAAAAATGACAATTTTGTTTTATTCATGGACACCTATGGTGATTTAAATAGTGGTTTTGGATTTGGAGTGAATGCAGCAGGAGCTCAATATGATGGGATCTTGTATGATGGAGGAACCCTTGATTTAAACTGGGACAATATTTGGACATCCGCTATTTATAATGATTCTTTAAAATATATATTTGAGGCATCCATCCCATTTAAATCTATTCGGTATAAAGAAGATGTTAGAGAATGGGGAATAAATTTTAGTAGACATGATTTAAATAATAAAGAGAAGTCAAGTTGGGCTCCTATCCCTAGACAGTTTCCCACTGCATCGCTTGCTTACACTGGTGTATTGGTTTGGGATGCACCTTTACCAGCAGCTAAACGTAATTTTTCTTTAATCCCCTATATTAAAACTGGTATTTCTAAAGAATTTGCTGACAATAATGGAATCAAAATAAAATCAACTTCTATTACCAACAAGGAATATGGACTAGATACAAAAATTAGTTTAAGTTCATCACTCAATTTAGACTTAACTGTAAATCCCGATTTTTCGCAAGTAGAAGTGGACCGTCAAGTAAGTAATTTAAGTCGCTTTGAATTGTTTTTTCCTGAAAAGAGGCAATTTTTTTTAGAAAACGCTGATCTATTTTCCAATTTAGGTTTTGAAAATGTACGCCCTTTTTTCTCAAGAAGAATAGGAATAAGTACCCCTATCGAATTTGGTGCAAGGATAAGTGGAAGAATTGACAACAAATGGCGAATAGGAATAATGGATATGAAAACAAGTTTGGATAACACATCCAATAGCCCTGCCCAAAATTTTGCTGTATTGGCATTGCATAGAAAATTATTTAAAAAATCTAGTATTGAACTTTTTTACATAGACAAAACTGCTATTGATTCTAAACCAATTGATGAAAAGTCAATCATGAGCGCCGGAAATAGATTTAATAGAAATTTTGGATTTGAATATAATTTAGCTCCAAAAAATAATACTTGGTCTGGGAAAACTATTTTTATAAAATCTTTTACGCCTGATAAAATAGGAAAAGATTTTGTCAATGCTGCCAATTTACAATACAGTAATAGAAAAATAACTGTTGCTTGGCAACATGAAATTGTTGGTAATAATTACAACGCAGAAGTAGGCTATGTGCCAAGAAACAATTACGTAAAATTTGCTCCCAGTATCATCAAATTATTTTTCCCAAAAGGCGGCTCCATATTAAGTCATGGTCCCCAATTAACCTCCACGAATTACTTTAGTACTAATTTAGATTTAACAGACAATACAAATTTGTTTACCTATTTAATAACTTATCGAAACAGAAGTACGCTTGCTGCCATTTACGAAAATGAATATGTAAAATTACTAAGTCCTTTTGACCCTTCCAGAATTGGAAAAACTCCACTTGCAGCAAATACAAAACACCAATGGAATACAACTGGTTTTGATTGGATTTCTGCACCACAACATAAATTAACTTATGCGCTAAGTACTAGAGTTGGAGGTTATTACGCCAAGGGTAATTTAATAAGTATAACGGGTGATATTGGATATAGAATACAGCCCTTTATAAATTTCGATTTAGCCGCAACCTATAATCATATTGAATTACCTCAACCTTGGGGAAATAATAATTTCTTGTTAGTGGGTCCAAAATTAGATATTACGATGACGAATAAATTATTTTTCACTGCTTTCTATCAATACAATGAACAAACAAAAAATATAAACTTTAATACTCGGTTTCAATGGAGATATAAACCTGTATCAGATTTATTTATAGTCTATACCGATAATTATTACATCGGACCTGTATTTGTAAAGAATAGGGCTTTGGTATGTAAACTAACTTATTGGTGGAATTAGCATTTAAAAAATTGTATCAAACTTAAAAAAATGAAAATGAAAAAATGTACTTTATTTTTAACCCTATTAATTGTAGGATGGTTACCTTCGATTGCAGCAGTGCGCCTACCCAATATTATTGGGTCACATATGGTTTTACAACAAAAATCTAATGTGAAAATTTGGGGATGGGCAGCTCCTGCTGAAAAAGTTACCATTAAAACAAATTGGGATAATAATACTTATGAAGCCATCACCAGCAATGGTGCTCAATGGACTACTACCATCAAAACACCAACGGCTGGTGGGCCTTATCAAATTACGATAAGCGCGAGCAATACCATTGTATTAGAGGATGTTTTAATTGGGGAAGTTTGGCTATGTGGTGGACAAAGCAATATGGAATGGTCTGGAGATCAAAATTTAAAAGAATCCTTGGACGAGGCGCCCAATGCTACCAATAAGTCCATTCGTTTTTTTTATGTTGCAAAATCTACTTCTAATTTTCCTCAAGATAATTTAGACGGCAAATGGATGGTATGTAGCCCAGAAGAAATGAAACATTTTAGTGCCATTGGATATTTTTTCGGAAAAAATTTAAACCAAAGTTTGAATAGTCCTATTGGATTAATCAATTCTAATTGGGGTGGCACCCCCGCAGAAACATGGACACCAGCATATGTGATTAATAATGATGCGCTTATAAAAAAGGGGGCTGATTCTTTAGGCGAAACAGCTTGGTGGCCTCATAAAACTGCTAAAGCATATAATGCAATGATTTATCCTTTAACGAATTATGCCATTGCCGGTGTGATTTGGTACCAAGGCGAAAGCAATACCGGAACCCATTATGCCTATGAAAAATTATTTACCGGAATGATTGATGCTTGGAGACATCATTGGAATCAAACGTTTCCATTCTATTTTGTTCAAATAGCTCCCTTCACTTATGGAAATAATAATATAGGCGCGTTGTTAAGAGAAGCACAAACAAAAGCAGCCAATCATCAAGGCACTGGGATGGTCGTTATTACAGATTTGATTCCCGATACAACCAATATTCACCCAACACGTAAAATTGAAGTAGCCAAGAGGTTAAGTGATATGGCATTAAACCAAACATATGGATTTACTGCTATTGCTTGCCAAAGTCCAACCTATCAATCACATACCGTAGTAAAAGATAAAATAAGCATTTTATTTAATAATGCCATTAATGGATTGGTATCAAAAGGGGAGGTAAGTACTTTTTTTGAAATTGCCAATGAGGATAAAATATTTTATCCTGCACAAGCTAAAATTATTGGCAACACAGTAGTTGTTTTTAATAAAAAAATTAAAAATCCAATAGCCGTTCGTTTTGCCTTTAACAATACAGCCATACCAAACTTATTTAACAAAGAAGGCTTACCCGTTAATTTATTTAGGACCGATGATTGGGAGATAAATACAGAATCAATCAAAAAATAATAGTCGACTATTTTACTTTGAAGAGGTAATGTTTTTTATAAATGTTACCTCTTCTTTGCTAAATGGTGTTCCATCTTTTCTAAATACATCATGAAACCAAGTAGATGGTTCTGGTGATGCTAGTTTACTTCCCCATGGGAAAATAGTATTGCTTTTTCCACTCACCAATCCCCAATTAATGGCTGCTACATGATATCTTTTAAAAATAGGTAAATGGGTAATAAACTTACTATTATTTGTTCTAGCCATATACTCTGTACATATTACAGGTCTTCCGAAGGTGATCAATGTATCCAATGCTTTTTTTAATTCGAGGGTATCATTGTAATTATGAAAAGTAATTACATCTGAATTTTTAAGTTGAAAATCGTTGATGGAAGGTTGTTCGTTGTACCAAACACCTGTAGACAAGGGTTGAGCAGGTCTCACTGACCAAGCCCATTCATACATTTTCTTTAATAAGGGTAAAGAGCTTAAACCATAACCGCTATTGCCTGGTTCATTGTATAAATCCCATAATAAAATTCTGTTGTCATTTTTAAAACTAGTTAATATGTCTTTTACATATTTCTCCAAGTCTCCCCAAGCATTCACATCATTGTGGATTTTCAAAGTCGGACTTCTTACCCATCCTGAATTGTGCACACCTGGTTTAGGGTCGGGTTGCTTGCCAAGCTCCGCTTCTGGATTCCAGCAATCATCCAAAATACAAAAAATAATTTTTATTTTATTTTTTTGAGCAATGGCTAAAAATTGATTGATCCTATTTTTAAAACCTGCCGCATCCTGCTTCCAAGCCATATCATGTAAATAAACACGCATTGTGTTCATTCCAATTCCTGCAGCCATTCCTAATTCCTTATTAATGGTAGCGGTATCAAAGGTGGAGGCTTGCCACATTTCTAATTGATTGATTGCGGTGCTTGGTAAAAAATTAGCACCCACTAACCAAGCTTGCTTTTGGTACCATTCATTAGCTTTTTGAGAAGACCATTGTTTGGTCTGGGCATAACTGCTAGTAACTAACCAACTGAAAATTACTATTATAATTAATCTTTTCATTTTACTTTTTTATTTTTTTAAAATTAGCGTTTTAATTGCAAACACTATAATTCCTCTTTTTTAAGTGGGTAATTAATTTGGGTAGCAGTTAATTTTAATCACTATGGATTCTTGGATAACATCATGTAGTGTGAATTTATATATTATTTAGGAAAATTCCCTATGTTTTGCTTAAACTTTACAACAATATTTATTACATTAGTTATAGCAGAAATGACCCTCACCATTTTAAACAGAAAAGCAGTCCTTAAACCCCAGTAGCAAATCTATTAAAAGAAATTAAAGATGAGTCCTAAACTAATATATAGTACACTTATTTATATGGCTGCCATGCTGTTTGCATCTTGTAAACCAAGCGCTTTATTAATGAAGGAAAAAAAGATAGATGCCATTCTTGCTGCGTATAATTCAAATAAAAATCCTGGAGCAAGTGTATTAGTGTATCAAAAAAATAAAATTCTTTTTCAAAAAGGATATGGTGTCAAATCGCTTGAAGGCAATGATAAAATAACTCCAACTACGAACTTTAGACTGGCATCACTTACAAAACAGTTTACGGCTATGTCTGTTTTGTTATTGGTTAAAAATAAAAAAATCTCATTGGAGGACCCTTTAAGTAAATATTTTTCAAGCTTCCCACCCTATGGTAAAAAAATAAAAATAAAGCATTTACTCACGCATACTTCTGGATTACAAGATTATGAAGACCTTATACCAAAAAATCAAGTAGTACCACTTCACGATACGAATTGTTTACAATTAATGTATTTAGCTGATTCGCTTTATTTTCCTGCTGGTTCAAAATATAAATACAGCAATACAGGCTATGCTATTTTATCGTTGATAGTGGAAAGGGTGAGCGGACAAAGTTTTGCCAATTTTTTAAACGATAATATATTCAAGCCTTTAGAGATGAAAAATACGCTTGCTTTTGAAGAAGGGAAATCAATAGTAACAAATAGGGCTTATGGAAATTCAATGGTAAGTGAGACTTGGAAAGAAACAGATCAAAGCCTTACTAGTGCTGTATTAGGGGATGGGGGAATTTATACCAATACCCTAGATATGACTAAATGGGTAAAAGCATTATGGGACTACAAATTATTGCCACCCGCTATGCAAAAGGAAGTTTGGAGCAGAAAAAAAGTAGAAAACGGAACACTCATTGATTATGGGTATGGATGGGAAATAGAAGATTATAACAATATAACGCACCCCCATCACAATGGCAGTTCTATCGGATTTAGAAATCATATTCTATTATTTCCAGATCAGAAATTAATGGTGCTCCTCTTGACCAATAGAAATGAAGGAACTCCTATTGTGGAAGCAAAAAAAATTGCGGATTTGTATTTAGAAAACGATGCCAATCCGCAATAATAGAATTATGGTTTTGCATTATCAAAAACTAAATTGCAAAAAGCTTTTACCCCTAAAATAAAGCCTGATTCATCCAAATAAAAATCAGGGGTATGGTGTCCGCTAACTTCATTTGCATTCTTACCTTTTTGCATACCTCCCAAACTAAAAAAGAAAGAAGGTGCTTTGTCCCCATAAAAAGAAAAATCTTCTGCTGCAGTAGTCCAACTTGATTGTAATACTTGATCAACACCTGCTGCTTTGTTTAAAGCATTTACAGATTTTTTCGCAAGTAAAGGATCATTGTAATTAATCATTGTTTGTGTATGAATATCTAAGGTAGCGGTTGCTCCAGCACTTTCTGCAATATGCTGAATAACTCGGCGCATTTTTTCATGTGTTTCTGAACGCATGGTAGCATCCAAAGAACGAATGGTACCCAACATTTCAGCTGATTCTGGAATAATATTTGCCCTTACTCCGCTATGTAAAGAACCAACAGAAATAACCAAGGGCGCCTTGGTTAAATCAGACTCCCGACTCACAATATGTTGTAAGGCTTCAATAATTTCAGCAGATACGACTATCGGATCTACACTTGCCCAAGGCATGGCACCATGGCTTCCTTTTCCGTGTACAACAATTTTAAATAAATCAGAAGATGCTTGTGCAGCTCCAGATTTGTAAGACAAAGTGCCTACCGGTGTTTGAGCAGCCATGTGCAAGCCAAAAATTACCTCTATTTTAGGATTGTCCATGACGCCTTCTTTAATCATCAAGGGTGCGCCGGCTTCTTCCCCACTAGGCGCCCCTTCCTCGGCTGGTTGAAATAAAAATACCACGGTACCTGGTACTTCTTTTTGCATTTGTTTTAGCATTTTAGCCGTGGCCATCAAAATGGCTGTATGGGCATCATGACCACAAGCATGCATTACCCCAACAGATTGTCCATTATACTCAGCTTTAACTTTAGAAGCAAAAGCAAGCGGTGTTCTTTCCATAATGGGTAAGGCGTCAATATCTGCACGAAGGCCTACTACTGGCCCTGGCTTCCCTCCTTTCAATACCGCTACCACGCCAGTTTTAGCAACTGGAAAAGTTACTTCAAGTCCAATTGATTTTAAATAATCAGCAATATAAGTACCCGTTTTAAATTCGCGATTGGACAATTCCGGAAATTCATGAAAATGTTGCCTCCAACTTATTAAATGAGGTTCCACTTCATTTAATAAAGCAGTAAAATTTTTGGGAAGTTCTTGTGCCATCAATTGGGTGGAAACAAGTAAGATTAACCCTAATATTATTTTTCTCATAGTTAAATTTCTAGGAAATTACAACGATAATTACTAGTATCCCAATTATTTTTTTTAATTTAAGGCCATGATTAAACTTACAAAGTCTTTTAAATACTTGACCCCTTTTATATTATATGTGCTAGCCTTTATTAGTTTTAAAGGCAGTGGAGTTGAGTGTTGGTACCCCTTGTTGTATACTTTTTTTATGGTGCCATTTTTGGAATTATTCATAAAAGCAGATACATCCAATTTAGATGCCGTAGAAGAAGCCTTAATTAAAAAAGATAAATCTTATGATTTTGTATTGTATCTAGCAGTACCCCTACAATTTTATTTTTTATGGGAATTTTTACACAGTCTACAATTGGGCTCGATAAGTAATTGGGACCTTGCTGGAAAAGTCGCATGTATGGGATTACTTTGTGGTACTTTTGGTATTAATGTGGCCCATGAATTAGGTCATCGAGTAAATAAGTTTGAGCAGTTTTTAGCAAAGCTACTTTTATTAACTAGCTTATACATGCATTTTTTTATTGAACACAATAAAGGACACCATAAACATGTAGCCACTGATTCAGATCCAAGTACGGCTAAATACAATCAATCCGTTTATGCCTTTTGGCCTCAAACTTTACTAGGCACATATTTGAGTGCATGGAAAATTGCAAACGAAGAATTAAAGAAAAAAGGAAAATACTGGTTCTCTTTGCAGAATGAAATGTTGCAAATTCAATTGATTCAATTATTTTTTGTGGTTGGTATTTATTTTTTGTTTGGAATTAAAATTACTTTCTTTTTTTTAATCGCTGCTTTGATGGGTAGTCTCTTATTAGAAACTGTAAACTATATTGAGCATTACGGTTTAAAAAGAGAAGCAACAGGAAACAATCAATACGAAAGAGTACAACCACATCATAGTTGGAATAGCAACCATATTATTGGTAGACTCATGTTATTTGAATTAAGTCGTCATAGTGATCATCATTATTTGGCTTCTAGAAAATATCAAATTTTAAGAAGTTATGAAAATTCGCCACAAATGCCTACAGGTTATCCAGGCATGATATTACTTTCTTTAGTACCTCCTATTTGGTTTAAAGTGATGCACAACCAAATGAAAAAATATCAATTAAAATAATTTAGTAGCTTACTATTTCATTAATTCCTTCAATTGGAATGAAGCTCAATTTTAGAACCAGGTTTAAATTGAATATGGATAAACTGTTTATCTGTACTAATTATTCTTGTGTTTTTATCTGCTTGGTACTTGAAATGATTAAATGGATTTTTTAGTTTTAATAGCCCCCCTTTTTCTGAAAAAATGGAAACTAATTTTATTTTCCCATCCTCCTTTTTAGCACTAACAAGAAAAGCACCCTCAGTTCTAAAATTATCAAAAGAGGCCTCCATCCAAGTGGTTGGTACAGCGGGCATGATTTCAACAAAGCCTTGATAGGACTGGATTAACATTTCTTGCAGACCAGCTGCAAATGCAAAGTTACCCTCTAAAGTAAAAGGTCTATAAGTAAAGTTTGAAAATCCAGATTTAGTTTGATCTCCGTTTAGATGAAAACTATTGATAGAACAAAATGCTTTTGAAAATATAGTTAATGCCTTAGCTGCCCCTATTCCGTCTTTTGCCCTTGCTTTAATATTAGCTAACCAAGCATAGGAATAACCGCACCAGTTGAGTGGCCCAATGCTATCTAGGAGGTGTAAACTATTTTGTATCACTAATTTGTCTTCCTCTGATTTATCCCATTGAAATAAACCTAGCGGATGAATGGCCATCGTATTAGAAAAATGGCGATGCGATGCTTGATAAGGATAATTAGGCGCAATTAATAATTCATGATTGGCTGAAATAGCGAAAGTGGGTAATTGATTCATTAAGTTGCGCCAATGCAATGCCTCTTTTTTTAAATTTAATTCTTCAGCTATTTCAGCTGCAATTTTGAAATTAAATTTAATTAAGGCTAAATCATAATTGGTTGTTTGAGCAAACCACGCACTCAGACTATTGTCATTGATTTCAGGACTTGAGCTAATTATTAATTTTCTAACTCCAACTGAATCTAGCACAGTAATTTGTTCTAAAAATTTTGCTGTTTCCTTTATCCAAGGATATGCTTTGCTTTTTAAAAAATCTCGATCCATACTATATCGCCATTGTAAATAATAATGCTGTGCAATCCACGCAGAAACAGTAGGTGATAATGAATACTGAATCCATCCTCCCATTTCGGTTCCATCTAAAGTAGTTACTCCTGGCACAGCTATACCTTCCTTCTGAAAAAATAGTTTCGTATACCTTTTATAATTTTTTTTATTGGATTCAAAATGATCTAGGTACGCCATCGCCTCCGTTAAATGATTGCCACTATAAGCAGGCCAATAACTTAGTTGTGTATTTAAATCATGATGGAAGTCGCCTTTCCAAGGAGGAATACGGCCATTATCAGCAGTCCAAATTCCTTGTAAAGAAATGGGGGGAGCCTTTTTTCTTGCTGTAGCACCAAACTTATATTGTTCTAAATACCACTGCTTTTCAAGCACAGAATCTGGTATTTTTAATGCAGCTTGTTTCCAAAAATCATCCCACCAATGAGCGTGCTTTGAAAAAGCAATAGCAAATCCTTTTTCTAATGCTAAAGGGATATTTGCATTTTTTAATTCACTTTTAATAAGGGGTGTTCTTTCAATAGACCATATTCCTTCTACTGTTCCTGATTTAATTTTTTTCCAATTTACAGTAACTACGTATGCTAAATCACCCCACCCTTTTTGACGATAAACAATTTTGTGACGGTCCTTTATAACAGTTCCTTGTTTATAATTTAAACGACCTAAATCGTCTCCACCAACTGGATCGGCAATATTTTTTACTTCCCCCTGATAATTGGGTGGAATTAATTGAAGCTCTAATTCGTTCGAAAGGTTTTCAAATTTAAACCAGCCCAAGGGTTGATTGGCATCCACGAAAGAAGTAAGCTTAACCCCATTGGACCAATAAACTATACAAGTAGCTGAAGGTAAATCAAGTGCTACCTCTAAAACTTTGCCCCAATTTGCAGAATTGAACTCAATTGCTGCACCCGGAATTTTTGTGGGGGCAGGTTCATTGTCATATGGATAGTCAAAGTTTTGCTGAACTGGTTGATACTCTTTTTTTTGAACCTGATTATATATCCATTGATAACTAAATTCTTGTCTATGCAAACCTTTCATAGGACGACTATCCCATAAATCGGCCCTATCTAAAGAGAAGCGCAAAGAATTATTTTTCTCCCAAATTAAAGCACCTAAAATGCCATTACCCAATGGGATGGCTTCATCCCATTGGGTGGCTAAATTAGAAAATATTAAATTACTTTTTTTGACTTGTGCATTTGAAACATAAATAAGAAGGAGCGCACAAAAAAATAAAGTAACTTTTTTCATTCCATTTTTTGTATTAAAAATTGTCGGCGTCTCTATAAGCTTTAATCAAGGCCAATTCGCCTTCTTTACCTTTACCTACTTTTCCATGTTCCATTCCAAGAACACCTTTATACCCTCTTGCATGGATATGTTTGAAAATATTGCGGTAATTTACTTCTCCAGATCCAGGTTCATTGCGACCGGGATTGTCTCCAATTTGGAAATAAGCAATTTCATTCCAACTCAAGTCCATATTAGTTATCATGTTTCCTTCATTTTTTTGCATGTGGTACATGTCAAATAAAATTTTACAAGCAGGGCTATTAACCGCTTTGCAAATTTCATATGTTTGATCTGAGTTACGCAAAAACAAATCTGGCGAATCACTTAATGGCTCTAACACCATAACCAAATCATGTTTAGCCAACACATCTGCTCCAGGTCTGAGTCCTTCAATCACATTGCCGGTTTGTATGCCAATAGGCAATCTTCTATCAAAATTTCCAGGTACCACCGTAATCCATTTCGCATTGGTTCTTTTAGCCACTTCAACTGCCTCATGACATGAAGCAAGAAATTTATCTTTCCAAGTTTTTGAGCCTGTCGTTAAATTGATTACTTCATTATTAGAAAAGTTCAATACAAAAACGCCCATATGCATGCCTAAGGCAGCAAGTGTGTCTCCAATTTTTTGTTGCATTTGTGGAGTTCTGCCCATCATACCATTGTCTTCAATGGCAGTGAATCCAATACTGTGTGCATATTTTATTTGATCAATAAAGTTTGGTCCAGCCATATTTTCAAACATGCCATCGTGAATTCCATAATTTAATTTATAAGGTGTGGAATCTTCTACCGAATTGGCTTTTTGATTTTGAGCCAACAAGCCGCTACCTGCTAAAAGAGAACCCCCAACTAAAACATTTTGTTTTAAAAAATTTCTACGTTCCATAGTTTATATATTTTTATAAACTAAATTTAAGCATTAGTCTTAATAAGACCAACTTTGAATGCATTAGTTTTCAAATCTAAACCGAGGCTGCTAATTTAATAAAGCTGAAAAACAAACAATTGTAACAAAAAACGGTTTAAAGTCAAAATAGTAAGCTTTAAAGCTTAGTACCATTTAAAATATTTTATAATTATTAATGTAATTCATCAAAATAGGTTTATCTTAATAACCTAAAAAACGATTGTGAAAAAGTACATTCTATTCCTATTGACTTTATTGTGTTGTGTCCATTCTAAAAATATTTTAGCCCAACAAGCCAACAAACAAATTAAGGACACCTCTTTTATAAGTTACCATCAAATAATAACTGGAAGTAGTTTATCTTTTAAAATGGTGCCAATTCCTGCTGGTCACTTTTCCATAGGTAGTAATGAAAATGAGAAAGGACGTGGGAAAGATGAAGGTCCAAAAAAAGATATTAAAGTAGCCGCTTTTTGGATGAGTGCTTATGAAGTAACACGTGATGAACTAGATATTTTTTTAAAAGATGAAGCTACCAGTCAAAATGTAAATGTGGATGCCATAACCAGACCCAGTGCCCAATATATCGATTTAACTTGGGGAATGGGAAAAGAAGGGGGCTATCCAGCAAATAGTATGTCTCAATATGCAGCCCTAATGTATTGTAAATGGCTGTATCAAAGAACAAAAGTATTTTATAGATTGCCCACGGAAGCGGAGTGGGAATATGCTTGTAAAGCAGGTACCAATACAGCCTATTTTTTTGGAAACGATAGTAAAGATTTAGGTAAATATGCATGGTATGAAAAAAATAGTGAATATGCCTATCATCAAGTTGGAAAAAAGTTACCTAATCCTTGGGGCCTATATGATATGCTAGGTAATGTTTCAGAGTGGACCTTGGACCATTATGATCCTAAAGCTTTTGAGAAAATAAATAATCAACAATTAACCATCGCTCCAAATACCGATAAGTATCCTAAGACATTAAAAGGGGGAAGTTATTTGGATGCCGCTATAGAATTAAGATCTTCCAAAAGAATTCATTCAGATCCCATATGGAATAGAAGAGATCCTCAAATTCCAAGAAGCAAATGGTGGCTTACCGATGCGATGCAAGTGGGTATAAGGTTAGTGCGTCCCATTAACCCACCCACAGAAGAAGAGATTAACCAATTTTTCAAGGCCTATTTAAATTTATAAACTAAAAATTAAAATCATGAACACACCACTTTCGGGGAAAAATTCAAGGAGGGAATTTGTAAAAGGATCTAGCCTATTGGCTGGGGGAATTATGGCTGCTCCAATTTTGTCAAAAGCTAATTTCTTTTCAGGATCAGAAGATACCATCAAAATTGCCGTAGTAGGCTGTGGAGGAAGAGGTACTGGTGCTGCAATACAAGCTTTATCAAGCAAACAAAATGTAAAAATTGTTGCAATGGCCGATGCCTTTAAAGACAATTTAGACAATTGTCATAAATCATTAACCAATGAAATTAATAATAGTATTGGAGAATTAGCAAAAAGATTAGACGTTCCAGAAGAAAGAAGATTCACTGGATTTGATGGATATCAAAAAGCCATCGCATTAGCAGACGTGGTAATATTAGCCACCCCTCCAGGCTTTAGACCTATTCATTTTGCAGAAGCCATTAAACAAGGCAAGCATGTATTTATGGAAAAGCCGGTAGCTACAGATCCTGCAGGAGTTCAAAGTGTTTTAGCCACCGCTGCAATTGCAAAGCAAAAAAGATTAAATGTAGTCGTAGGGTTACAAAGACATTACCAAAATTCTTATCGTGAATTATATAAAAGAAAAGATTTGATTGGTGATATTACTTCTGCACAAGCATGGTGGAACAATGATGGTGTATGGACAAGACCAAGAAAATACAATCAAACTGAAATGGAATATCAAATGCGTAATTGGTATTATTTTAATTGGTTATGTGGAGATCATATTACAGAACAACACATTCATAACTTAGATGTAATAAATTGGTTTAAAGGGGGTCATCCTGTTAAAGCGCAAGGATTGGGTGGACGTCAAGTTAGAAAAGGAAAAGACAATGGTGAAATTTTTGATCATCATTATGTAGAATTTGAATATGCAGATGGTTCTATTTTAAATAGTCAGTGTAGACATATACCAGGTACCTCAAGTAAAGTAGATGAATTATTAGTGGGTACCAAAGGAAAAATTTATACCGGTGCAGCTAATATTAAAGATCATAGTGGTAAAATAATTTATCAATATGATACCAAATTGGAAAACAACCCCTATCAAACGGAGCATGATGAGTTGTTTGCTGCGATTGCAAAAGGCGAATATAAATTTGCTGATGCAGAAAATGGAGCAAGCAGCACCATGACTTCTATATTAGGAAGATTAGCAACTTATACTGGTCAAGTAATTGAGTGGGATAAAGCCATCAATTCTGGATTAGATATTCATCCAAAAGTGTATGATTGGGATGCAGCACCACCTATATTGCCTAATGCTGATGGATTTTATCCTATAGCCATACCAGGCATTACTAAATACTTTTAGTAGTAATAAATAGTTAAGGTATACGTTTTGAATACTAAACGAAACCTCCGAGATACAAGTTATTTCGGAGGTTTTTTATTTAAAATCAATACCCTTCGGTTTCTACATAAAAAATATTAAAGTAAACGTTATATTGTGTTCCTATACTATATAAATGAAAAAAAGATACCAGGTTCTAACTGTTTTATCCTTACTATCCATGATAACTTTTTTGGACCGTATTGCACTTTCATCAGCAAGTGGAACCATCATGGATCAATTGCATTTAACCACCGTTCAATGGGGTTGGATTCTAGGTATGTTTACCATTGCTTACGCTGCTTTTGAAATTCCGACTGGTTGGTTGGGTGATAAATTTGGAGGGAAAAAAATATTAATTCGGGTCGTGCTTTGGTGGTCTTTTTTTACCATTATGACCGGCTTTTCATCTGGATTTATGATGTTAGTTTGTGTACGATTTTTATTTGGAATGGGAGAAGCGGGTGCTTATCCAAATACCTCTATTGTATTGTCCAAATGGTTTCCTGTTTTAGAAAGAGGTCGTGCTCAAGCCACCATATGGGGCGCTTCCCGTTTGGGGGCAGCACTCACTCCTTTCTTAGTCATTCCTATTCAACAAAAATACAATTGGCAAACTTCCTTTTATGTGCTAGGTGCAGTGGGGGTCGTTTGGACGCTTTTTTGGATATTTTGGCATAAAGAAGAACCTGCAGAAAGCAAGTCTATTTCTAAAGATGAATTGGAACATATATTAGCCACCCGAGACTTACCAGTTAAAGATGAAAATGCCATTAAAATTTCGGTTTGGAGTGGATTTAAATCAACCAATTTGTGGTTTTTATTGGGTATGTATATGTGTTATGCGGTGGGTGCTTATTTTTTTCAAAGTTGGTTTCATACCTATTTAGAAAAGGGAAGACATATTGCCAAGGCCCAGCTTATTTGGGCCTCATCCATTCCCTATTTATTGGCAGCGATAGGTTGTTTTACAGGGGGATGGCTAAGCGATAAGGCTTGTTTACGCTGGGGGAAGAAATGGGGCAGACGAATTGTGCCCATGGTGGGTTTGTTTGTTGCAGGATTGTGTATTATTGGTGCTGCATTGGTAACAGACAACCTTACTGCTATTATCGCATTGGGTGTGGGAATGGCTTTTATGGATGTAACCGCCCCGGTTGCTTGGGCAGTAGCAATGGACATGGGAGGTAATAAAAGCGGAACCATATCAGGTTCTATGAATAGTGCTGGTTTAATGGGCGCCTATTTAAGTACGGTATTTTTTGGGTACATGGCTTCCACTTATGGATATTATTTACCGGTATTATACATTGGCGTTATTGTTTTTATAGGTGCTTTTATTTGGTTAAAAATTGATGCTACAAAAAAGATTCAATTTGCAACCCTCCCGCCTATTATAAAAAAATAAAAATTACTTCTTTGTTACCATTCTCTAAATAGAAGAACAGCTTGTTTTAAATTAAACAAGATTCAATAACTTGTTGTGTTAAAATGTGGATTCCCATTTAAAAAATCTACTAAATTAAATTTTTAAACTATGAAAAAATATTTATTTTTTATTCCCTTTGTATTTGGTTTTTTATTTGGTCAAACTCAGGATACCAAATTTGAAAACTTAAACAGAATTAAACTTCCCAATGGATGGTCTTTAAGTCCTGCTGGGAAAAGTTTACCCTTAGGAGATTTGCCATTAAATATGGCAGTGTCTGCTTCAAAAAAATACATAGCAGTCACTAATAATGGACAAGGTAAACAAAGTATTCAACTTATTAATGTTGCTGCTAATAAAGTCGTTGATAATATCCAAGTTGAAAAGTCATGGTTGGGCTTGACCTTTACTAAAGATGAGAAAAATTTGTACGCATCTGGAGGCAATGACAATTGGATTTTAAAATATGCAGTAAAAAATGAAAAATTAACTTTAGTTGATTCTTTAAAACTTGGGGAGAAATGGCCAGCAGCAATTTCACCTGCAGGTATTTGCATTAATGATGAAAAAAATATTTTATACGTTGTTACAAAAGATGACAAAAGTTTGTATGAAATTAACTTAATTAATAAAAAAATAATTAAAAAAACCTTACTACCTGCAGAGGCTTATACTTGTGCCTTGTCAAATGACAAATCCGAATTGTACATTAGTATATGGGGGGCAAAAAAATTAATAGTATACAATACTGCAAAGCAAAAAGTTATCGATCAAATTGAAACAGGAACACATCCAAATGATTTTTGTATTTCAAAAAATGGGAAATTAATTTATGTTGCCAATGGAGAGGACAATAGTGTTTCAATAATAAATATTAAAAATAGAAAAGTAGTTGAAACCCTTAATAGTGCGCTATATCCGGATGCACCCACTGGTTCTGCCACTAATGGAATTGCATTAAGTGAGGATGAAAAGACATTGTATATTGCCAATGCAGATAACAATTGTTTGGCTGTTTTTGATATAAGTAAAGTAGGTGATTCCAAATCAAAAGGATTCATTCCGGTGGGTTGGTATCCAACGAATGTTAAGGTCATTCATAATAAAATTTATGTTACCAATGGGAAAGGTTTTTCTTCTTTCCCCAATCCATTTGGACCCGATCCTTATGAAAAAAATGCACAATTGGGTTTGCAAAAAGGTCTGTTAAAAAGTATTGATGAAGTACAATATGTTGGAAATTTAATGAAAGGGACCTTAAGTATCATTAATGTGCCAAGTTCAAAACAATTAAGCTTATACGCGGAAGCGGTTTATCAAAATTCACCTTATTCTAAAACCAATGAATTATTATCGAATGCGGAAATTGGTTCCGTCATACCCCAAAAAGTAGGAGACCCCTCTGCCATCAAACACGTCTTTTACATCGTTAAAGAAAATAGAACTTATGACCAAGTTTTGGGAGATGTCAAAGAGGGTAATGGAGATACTAGTTTATGTTTGTTTGGTGAAAAAATTACACCCAACTTACACGCAATTGCAAAAGAATTTGTTTTGTTAGATAATTTTTATGTAGATGGAGAAGTAAGTGCGGATGGACACAATTGGTCTTTAGGCGCCTATGCAAATGATTACTTAGAAAAAAATTGGGTGACAAGTTATGGTGGCCGTGGAGGTACTTATGATGCGGAAGGAACCCGTGCTATTGCAAACAATAAAAATGGCTTTATTTGGGACTTTGCAAAACGTGCTGGCGTTTCTTATAGAACTTACGGAGAGTTTGCTGACGATTACAAACCAAATTTACCGGTATTAAAAGATCATTTTTGCCCCTATTATACCAGTTGGGATCAATCAGTACGAGACACGACCAGGGTGGGACAATGGAAGCGCGATTTTGATTCTTTATTGGCCATCGATGCAGTGCCCCAATTAAATACCTTTAGAATTATCAATGATCATACCGAAGGAATGTCCTTGGGAAGGCCTTCCCCTTATGCGCATGTAGCTGACAATGATTTAGCAGTGGGAATGTTTGTAGATTATTTAAGCAAGAGTTCAATTTGGAAGGAGAGTGTTGTTTTTGTGGTAGAAGACGATGCCCAAGATGGTGCAGATCATGTGGATGCGCATCGAAGTCCTGCTTTTATTGCAGGGGGGTATGTTAAAAGAAACTTTGTAGATCATACCATGTATTCAACCAGCTCCATTTTAAGAACCATTGAATTAATTTTGGGGATACCTCCAATGAGTCAATATGATGCTGCTGCCACTCCATTTTGGAGATGTTTTGAAAAAACCCCTAATGCATTGGGGTATGTCGTAAAGCCATTACAATTCGACATCAATGAAAAAAATACAGTACACTCAAGCATGCAAAGGAAAAGTGAACAATTTAATTTCACCAAAGAAGACCGCATCAATGACCATGATTTTAATGAGGTGTTATGGAAAGGTTTGAAAGGGGAAAATGCAGTAGTTCCTGCTCCAAAAAGAGCAGCATTTATAAAATTAAGTACTAGAAAAGAAGGGGATGATTAGTAATTAGTTGAACGAAAATAATTTATTGTGTATTTTATACACTAAAAGTGGGTTGTTTAAATGACAGCCCACTTTTTTTTTTAAACATCTTGACTTATCTTAGTAGACACTTTGTAAAATATAAATATGAAAAGAAGCGCCTTTATAAAAAATACAGTGGTCTCCACTGCGGGATTACTTATTACTAAAAATTTAATGCGCCCTGTGCAGGGTCAGGTATATGGTCAAAACGGAATGACCTATCAACTCAATACCAATTGGGGCACTTTGAATGCAGATAATACGCCCGTAAACGATTGCCATGAAATGATTCAGGATGGAAAAGGTCGTATTGTATTGTTAACCAACGAAACAAAAAATAATATTATTATTTATAATAAAAGTGGTCGCCTTATTGATACATGGGGTACTGTTTTTCCCGGAGCGCATGGGCTTACCGTACAACACAATGGTAAAGAAGACTTATTATTTATAACTGATACCGATAAACATCAAGTATATAAAACAACCATTGATGGTAAAATTTTATTAACCATTGATCCTCCTGCCGATTTACCCGCTTATCAAAAAAAGGAAGCTTTTGTACCCACTGAAACTACTGTGCTAGCGAATGGTGATTTTTACATCGCAGATGGATATGGAGCACAACATATTTTACATTATGATGAAAAAGGAAAATTAAAAAATGCATTTGGAGGAAGGGGCACTGGCGATGAGCATTTAGACAATGCACATGGCATTTGTGTAGATTACCGCAATCCAAAGCCTACTTTGATGATAACCGACCGTACTAGAAATGCATTCAAACGTTTTTCAATGGATGGAAAATTATTAGAAGTGATTCATTTGCCCGGCGCTTGTGTTTGTAGACCTGTTATTAAAGGTGATTACTTGTATGCAGCCGTACTTCGTTCTCCTAATTTAGATACCGCAGGTTCTGGATTTGTAACCATTTTAGATAAAAACAATAAAGTGGTTTCCAATTTAGGCGGTACTGCGCCAGTTTATGAAAATGACGTATTGCAGCCCATGGCTCAAAAAGAGAAAATATTTATTCATCCTCACGATGTATGCGTTGACGATGAAGGAAGTATTTATGTAGCACAGTGGGCTTCTGGAAAAGTATATCCTTATAAATTTACAAAAGTTTAAAAAGTAAGGAATTTAATACTTACTAATTATTTATTAAATGTAAACTAGCAATGAAAAGATATACCTTATTAGGAATTATTTTAATTTTTACTGGATTGGTTTATGGTGTAGTAAAGTATACCTTTAAAACAAAGAAAGTCTCCAATGGTGCCGTATCTTACAATAGAGATATTCGTCCTATTTTATCAGACAAATGTTTTTCTTGCCACGGCCCTGATGCAAATAAGGTGAAAGCAGGATTAAGATTGGACCTTCCTTCAAGAGCATTTGCTGAACTTGAAAAAAACAAAGGTCATTATGCAATTGTTCCTGGTTTTCCTGAAAAAAGTGATTTGATTACAAGAATGGAATCAAATGATCCAGCAATTATGATGCCGATTCCTGAAAGCCATCTTACAAAGTTATCAAAGGAGGAGATTGCATTATTCAAAAAATGGATTCAAGAAGGTGCCAAATATGAAAAGCATTGGGCTTTTGTGGCACCGATAAAAGTTGCATTGCCTGAAATAGATCATACCAAGTGGGTGCGTAATGAAATTGATAATTTCATTTTAGAAAAAATGGAGGAGAAAGGATTTGATCCAAATGAGGAAGCACCTCGTGATGCATTAATTAAAAGAGCGTACGCAGATATCATTGGTCTTCCTCCTAGTTATGAAGCATTGAATAAATGGAGAAACAATACGGACGAGAACTGGTATACTAAACTTTTAGATGAATTATTACAAAAACCCGCTTTTGGTGAAAAAATGGCCATCCAATGGTTAGACTTAGCAAGATATGCTGATTCCTACGGGTTTCAGGATGACGAGATTCGTTCACAATGGCCATGGCGTGATTGGGTAATTAATTCCTTTAATAAGAATATGCATTATGATGAATTTTTAACCAATCAAATTGCGGGAGACTTATTACCCAATGCAACCAAAGCAAATATTTTAGCAACTGCATTTTTTAGAAATCATAAATACACGGAAGAGGGGGGAATCATTGAAGAGGAATATCGTGTATCTTATAATATTGATAAAACCAGAACTTATGGAAAAGCGATTTTAGGTGTTACAATAGAGTGCGCGCAATGTCATGATCATAAATACGATCCATTCTCCAATAAAGATTATTACCAACTATATGCTTTCTTTAATGAGAGTAAGGAAAAAGGGTTTGAAGGAGATGTTTCCCAATCAACCAAGGCAAAAAATCCAAAATTATATATTAGCAAGGAAGAACGTAGTAGCTTTTTGAATTTTGTCAATACAGTGGATACTAGTATGATTGAAGTTTCAGTGATGGGCGATTGGAAAGCTGGCGATACCGTAAAACCAAGACCCACTTATATATTAAGTCGTGGTAGTTATGATGCGCCAACAAATATTTTAGTAAAACCAACTGCATTAGAATCTATTATGCCTTATGACAGTACCAAGTATGGTAGCAATCGTTTGGGTTTAGCAAAATGGACAACCAATAAAAAGAATCCACTAACTGCACGTGTGTTTGTGAATTTTATTTGGCAGGATATGTTTGGAAGAGGCCTTGTAAAAACTTCGGGTGATTTTGGTTTGCAAGGTGAGTTACCTTCTCATCCCGAATTGTTAGACTGGTTGGCAGTAGATTTTATGGAGCATAATTGGGATATTAAATATTTAGTTAAAAAAATATTGAGTAGTAACACCTACAAACAATCCAACCTAATTAGTAAAAAGCAGTTGGAACAGGATCCAGAAAATTTAACGTATTCTCGTTCCCCTCGATTAAGATTTAAAGCAGAAATTGTACGTGATTTTATTTTAAGTACCAGCGGCTTGTTAAATACAACCATTGGTGGACCAAGTGTTAAACCCTATCAGCCCAAGGGAGTTTGGGAAAGTTCTACCTCCGGTCGTGGTAGTTTAGCAAGTTACAAACAAGATCATGGTTCCGATATTTATAGGAGAGGCTTATATACTTTCATAAAGTTGACAGCCCCACCACCAAGCATGATGATTTTTGATGCAAGCAATAGGGACCAATGTGAAGCAAAAAGATCAAGTACCAATACCCCTTTACAAGCATTAACGATGCTTAATGATCCTACTATATTGGAAGCGGCTAGGGTGTTAGGTGAAAATACAGCTTTAAGTAAAAAGTCATTAGATGAAAAAGTGGAACAAGCATTTGAAACAATTGTAATTAGAAAGCCAACTAAGTTTGAGTGTGAAAAATTAATAACTTATTGTAAAAAGCAGGTTGCAATTTTTAATTCAAACCCTGCTGTTGCAAACACTGCTTTAAAAGTAGGGGAATTTGAACATCCAAAACAAAAATACAATTCATCGGAAGCGGCAGCTTTAATGAAAACTATTTTAATCATGTATAATTTAGAAGAAACCATCACAAAATCATAAATAATTATGAACGAATTTTTAGAACATGGCTTAAATCAAAACAGGCGTAAATTTTTATCCAAAATGAGTTTAGGTTTAGGCGGATTGGCTTTGGGCTCATTAATGGCTCCAGGATTATTCAATGCTAGCAATGAAGACGAGCTTTTTTCAAATGTATTACCACATTTCGCACCTAAAGCAAAACGAATTATTTATTTGTTTCAAAATGGAGCGCCATCGCAATTAGATTTATTTGATTATAAACCATTATTGCAAAAAATGCATGGTGAAGAATTGCCTGCAAGTATTCGGAAGGGCCAACGCTTAACAGGTATGACTGCCAACCAAGCAAAATTTCCATTAGCAGGAACCAAGTTTAATTTTTCGCAACATGGTAGCAATGGTGCCTGGTTTAGTGAAACCCTACCACATCTTGCAAAAATGGCAGATGATATGTGTATCGTCAAAACCCTCTATACAGAAGCTATTAATCACGATCCAGCACTTACTTTTTTTCAAACAGGTTCGCAGGTGGGTAACAGACCAAGTATGGGATCCTGGATTAGCTATGGTTTAGGAAGTGAAAATAAAAACTTACCCGCTTTTTGTGTATTACTTAGTAAAGGCAAAGGTAATGGACAAGGGGTCTATTCAAAATTATGGAATAACGGTTTTTTAGATTCTATACATCAAGGAGTACAGTTTAGTAGTGGTGAAGAACCTGTTAAATATTTAACGGATCCTGAATTTATTAAACGTGGAGACAAGCGAGAAATTTTAGATGAAATTGCTGCTTTAAATCAAGAATCCTATAAAGAAATTGGTGATCCAGAAATTGTAACTAAAATACAGCAATACGAATTGTCCTATCGTATGCAAATGGCGGTGCCAGAAATAACTTCCTTACAAAATGAACCTGAATCCATTGTAAAAATGTATGGACCAGAATGTTTGGTGCCAGGTACTTATGCAGCAAACTGTTTATTAGCAAGAAAACTTTCTGAGAATGGGGTAAGATTTGTACAATTATATCACCAAGGTTGGGATACCCACGGTAACCTACCTAAAGAAATTGAAGGACAATGTAAGGATATTGACCAATCATCCGCTGCATTGATTCAGGATTTAAAACAAAGAGGTTTGTTAGATGAAACATTAGTCATATGGGGTGGAGAGTTTGGCAGAACCAATTATTGCCAAGGTGCATTAAGCAAAGACAACTACGGTAGGGATCATCATCCAAAATGCTTTACTATTTGGATGGCTGGCGGAGGTGTTAAACCAGGTGTACACGGTGAAACAGACGATTTTGGGTATAATATTAATTCTTTACCAGTGCATGTGCATGACTTCCACGCTACTATTATGCATTTAATGGGTATTAGACATGAAGAATTTACTTACAAACATTTAGGTAGAAGATATCGATTAACCGATGTTGCTGGAAATGTGATCAATGATTTAATTAGTTAGTAATGAATTTGAAAAAATGGACTGGTTTTGTAAATAATGCGCTGTGGGTACTCAATCCTTTTTTATTATTAATTGCAATTTTTAATGATAAATTAAAATTGAGCTTGTATTTGGAATGGTTGGGTAAGATGCACCCTTTGTTTTTACATTTTCCAATTGTATTAGGAATATTCATTGGCATCTATTATTTAGTTGATAAAAAAGACAGACTAGCTAGTAATATACTGCACCCTATTTTAGTTGGGAATGCCTTTTTAGCAAGCATCGTTGCCATCTTAGGTATTCTTTTATCAAAACAAGATGGTTATGATGATTCATTAATTTTTGCACATCAGTGGGGCGGTATTTCAATCGCAATGATAGGTTGGGGATTAATTTACTTACAACAATACAATCAGCGTTTTAAAAGCAGCTACATTTTACGTGTTGAATTTTCATTTGTTTATTTATTGGTGATTGTTATTTTTACACACAAAGGTGCGCAACTTACACATGGCGTCGGGGTAATTAGTTTCCCTCAAAAGGAAACTTTTGAAAATGCTAAAAAAATTAAAGTAGTCACAGATTCTAATGCAACTTTGTATGTTAGCGCTATTGCACCAATTTTAGAACAAAAATGTGTGAGTTGTCATGGTACCACTAAAGTAAAAGGAGAATTATTATTAAATACCCCTGAAAACATTTTAAAAGGCGGAAAAAATGGAAGTATTCTTACCGCTGATAAGGATAAGGAAGCTATGATGTTTGAAAGAATTCATTTAGACATTGCACATAAAAAACACATGCCACCAGATGGTAAAGTACAATTAACTACTGAAGAGGTAGCTATTTTAAGTAGATGGATAAAAGCAGGTGGTGACTTTAAACTGAAAATGAATGAATTGATAAAAACTGACTCCTTGTTTATATTGGCTAATAAATATACACCAGCAGATAACTCAATAACAGAAGTAAAAAAAGGGTTGCCGGATTTAACAGAATTCAATTCAAATTATTGTACTGTTAATTATTTATATCATGGGAGTGATGCGATTGAGGTTAATTTTTTTCAAGGCAATTTTTACAATAGAGACGTGTTAAAAAAATTAGAAAAATTACAGGATCAAGTGGCACGTTTAAATATGCAAGGCATGCCATTAACCAATGAAGACGTGCGCATTATAACTCAATTTAAAAATGTTGAAATTATTAATTTAAATTATACAAAGCTTGATTTAAAAGCAATAGAATCACTAAAACAATTAAAAAAAATTAAGTTGCTATCTATCTGTGGTTTAAATTTTACCGAAGATGATTTAAATAATTTTTTAAAGGGGAATACTATTGCAAATATTAATATTTGGTCAAGTGTAATTGGGAAAAAACAACTAGAAATATTAGCTGCTCGTTATCCAAAAACTAAATTTACCATTGGAGACAATTTAGAATCTGAGGTATTAAAAATAAATCCTCCCACTATTGACCAAGATTCCTCTATTATTACAAAGTTTTTGGATGTTAAAATAAAGCACTTACTTAATGGTGTAACTATTCGTTATACTACAAATGGCATTGATCCAGATAGTATTTCAAGTCCAATATATAAAAATACTTTACGCCTTGATCGAAATACCAATTTAAAAATTAAAGTATTTAAGCCGGGCTGGATAAGTAGTGATATTGTCCAAAGAAATTTTTATAAATCGGAAATACGTCCTGATTCTATTTACTTGATTTCATCACCAGATCAAAAATATAGTGGCGACGGAATCAAAACATTGGTAAACTTAGAACTTGGTGGCTCTAATTTTACAAATAAGAAATGGTTGGGTTTTAAGGATTCTACGATGAAATTTATTGTCAATTTTAATCAACCTAGAATTCTTCATCAAGCATTTTTAAATAGCTTAATTGATATTGGTTCCGAGATTCTCCCAATTGTTTCCATTTCAGTGGATGGAAGTAATGATGGTATAAAATTTACAAAAATAATAGAAACCAAGTTCCCCTTTGAGTTAACAAAAAAAGATATGTTGAAAGACATTAAAACCTTTACCGTTGACTTCCCAAACAATAATCCTTATAAGTATTATAAATTTACAGTTTTAAATGTACAAAAACTACCCGTATGGCATCCAAGCAAAGGAAAAAAAGCCTGGATATTTGTGGATGAGTTATTTTTAAACTAGTAGATAGGAATAATATATCAATAAAGAAAAGGCCCCAAAATTTTGGGGCCTTTTCTTATTCTACAACAAACCAATTATATCCATCTGCAGGAATGGTGAAAGTAAAATCGATGGTATAGTCTCTTTTTAAAATGTATTTTTTTGAATCTCCTTTTGAATTAATAATAGTAGCTTCCTTTGAAAGGCCTGTATAATAGAGTGGTAAAGATATAGTTCTTGTCATAGTTTCATTGGTTGGATTAAAAAACATCATTAACGCTTTATGTTTTTGAGACGGGTCTACATGCATCCATCCATCCCAATCTCTTCCATCTGCTCTTCGTAATTGAATCATGTCTGCGTTTAAAATAGTTCTATATTTTTTATACCAATTAATAGTTTTAGCAACCACTGCCCTTGTACTTTCTGTATCATATAAACGAGGCCCACGGTAACAAGCTTGAACTCCTGCACCATAATATTGCATCATTAATTGTTCATAATCATTTAAATGTTGGCTTAATGGCTCCAAAACTGCTTCTTCACCACCACCTTGATATCTTGTTAAAGGAACAAATCCCCATGCCATAGATGGAATTTTTTCTAAAGTACCATCATGAATGTTTTGGCGATTAATTATTTTCTGATGTGGACGAGGTAAGGAAAAATTAACTTCACGATAACCCAATCCAATTTTGTGCGTACCATCTAAAAAATACCAATCTGGTGCATTAATGTAAACGCCGCGTTCATTTAACCAATGGTATAATTCTTTCTGTATTTCCATTTGTCTCCATTGAGAATCATCATAGCCTTTATGACCAGGATGAGTTATAGAAGCGCATACATCGCCTGGATAAGGACCATCATTTTCCCAAATGTCAAATTGAGTTTGCGTAAAAAAATATTTTATTTTATCTCTATAACCCAAGCCCCATTTACTTCCGAAACAAGGTGCATTTCCAAAAAAAGCGCCACCAGGTTTTCCTGTTTTAATATCTACTACATCGTCTTCATCACTAATGCGTCTACTACTAAACAGAGAATATCCCCCTAATAATATTTTATGTTGATGAGCATAATCAGCTAAATTTTTCCATCTTTTTATATTCTTGTCAGAACTGTCCTCCATGTTTAAATGACTACCAAAACTTAATATGACCGCTTCATATCCTGTTGCAACACATTGATCAATTGCATTTTTAACCTCTTGATCATTGTTACTTACCAAATGCATAAAAATTGGATTTTGGGTTGTCCAAGGTGCTAAGGTTCGATACATTTTTTTTAACATCAAGCCTCTTCTTTGACGGTCGTAACTATCCATTAATAATTCGTTGGTACGAACTGATTTAAAAATTTCATTGGAGGTCAACTCTATACCAGGTGCTTTTTCGGGATATATTTCTAATAAACAAGGTGTTTCAAAATTGTAATTTACTTGTGAAGTATAACTTGAGTCTGTTTTCCAATGCGTAGTTTGATCGCTAATATCATATCGCATCGCATTGTTAAATGCATAATTGGTTTCAAAATAGATTCCATGTTGCTTTTTCATTTCTTCTGGTTTACCTACAACTGCACTTTCTTCTTCAACCAAACCCAATACCTCATTCACCACTCGGTTAATTTTAATACTAATTTTTGAATTGTTTTCAATAGATACCCATTTGGTAAGTAAAGGAAGCCCATCATATAATTCATAATGCACTTTTATAACAATATTTTTTAATGCAGGTTCCTTAGAAATAAATTCAAAAACTACTGCAGCACCAGTAGCTTGCTTACCATTGGTGAACCAAGTCGTTGGCTTCCAATTAATAAAAGGGGTAATAGGAGAGATAGTATACTTTGAATATATAAAATTAGTTTCTTGATTATAAAGATTTTTTTCTGAATCTAATTTTAAATAAGCTTTTTCTTTTTGACCACTGAGGCCCCCAACATTATATGGTATATTATTCAATACTACTTTTGCCTCTGGTTCAATACTTCTAAGCAATTCTTGACCATTCGATAAATTGGTATATTTAATACATGCCAAATTGGAGGAAATTTTAAAAACACGTTGTAGTAGTCCATTATCAAGTATAATATTCTGTTCTTCAACGGTAATGGTTGCTTTTTGTTTTATAGGATGTAACAACCATTCTTGCGTTTGAGCAAAAAGCAAAAAAGGAAAAAATACTATTGTTGTAAATAAAGTTTTAAATAGCAGCATTGATCTTTTTTTCATGTCTTATTTTTAAAGTAATTGAATGATTGAAATCAGTTATTTAGAAAAGAAATTTACGAAATAATTCATAGCTTTGGTTATGAAATACATTAAATATTATTTTATAAATAGCCTCCTAGCTTGCTTCACACTGCTCAGTTTACAGTTTTGTACTAAAAAAAATATCCCCGTTTTCCCTACTGAAGAAAAAATAACTTCCTCTGTATATGCTTCTGGTATCATTAAAAGTTTTGGTCAATATGAAGTCTATTCTAAAGTAGGGGGTATTATTGATGAAGTTTTAGTTAAAGAAGGTGATCTAGTAAAAAAAGGGCAGTCTATCTATAAGTTGGCTAATAAAACACAAGCGCTTAGTTTTGAAAACGCAAAATTATTAGCAAATTTTTCTTCTGAAAATGCCAATCAAGAGAAATTAAGTCAAGCTCAAACAGAAATGGAGGTAGCTAAATTAAAATTAGATAATGATTTTTCATTATTAGCGCGTCAGAGAAAATTATGGGAAGGTGGAATTGGAAGTAAAAATGAATTAGAACAAAGAGAACTCGCATACAAAAACGCTATTGCATTGTATAATGCGAGTCAATTAAAATGGAACGATTTAAAAAAATTAATCACCTTTCAATCAAAACAAACAGAAAAAAGTGCTGCTATTTCATCAACTTCAATGAATGATTATATCATAAAAAGTGAAATAGCAGGAAAAATTTATAGCTTGTCAAAAGAAAAAGGCGAGATGCTTAATACACAAACTCCTATTGCTATTATTGGAGATGCCGATAAATTTTATATAGAATTACAAGCAGATGAATATGATATTTCGAAATTAAAAAAAGGACAAAAAATTATTATTTCGATGGATAGTTATAAAGGACAAACTTATGAAGCCTCACTAGAAAAAATTTATCCTTTAATGAATGAGAAGACAAAATCATTTAAAATAGATGCGATTTTTTCAATACAGCCTACCAATTTATTCCCCAATTTAAGCGCCCAAGCAAATATCATTATTGAAGTAAAAGAAAAGGCAATGACTATACCTCGTTCTTTTTTAATTGACAATGAATTCGTTTATTTAGAAAATAAAGAAAAAAGAAAAGTAAAAATAGGTTTAATGGATTATGAAAAAGTTGAAATTTTATCTGGCCTAACCTATAAAGATGCACTTGTAAATCCTATTCAATGAGCAACAAATTGCTAATCAATATTGCTAAGTCATTATTATTAGCAAGATGGAAACAAACCTTAGTAGCCGCAGTGGGGGTTACTTTTAGTATTACAATGTTTATTACTTTACTAAGTTTTATGACTGGTTTGAATGACTTATTAGATGGACTTATCTTAAACCGTACAGCGCACATAAGAATTTACAATGAAATTAAACCAAACGCCAACCAACCAATAAATAGTATTAAAGGATTTAAAAATGCACACAATTTTATCAGTTCTATAAAATCTGACGCAAATCGCCAAGCAATTTATAATAGTAATAAAATCATAGAAACTATAAAAAAAGATGTACGTGTTTTAGGGCTTTCTCCAAAATTAACCGCTCAAGTTTTTTTTAACGATGGTAGTATTGATATTACAGGAAGTATTTTTGGTATCAATTCAACAGAAGAAAGTAAATTATTTCATTTTGACGAATACGTGGTGACTGGTTATCCTGCAGATTTGAATAAAATTAACAATAGTATTATTTTAGGAAAAGGTTTAGCAGATAAATTATTAGTGGTCATCGGTGATGTGGTACAAATTACCACCTCCAAAGGAGATCGTTTTCAATTAAAAGTGATTGGTACTTTTCAATCTGGAATAAAAGAATTTGATAATATTCAAAGCTATGCTTCCCTAATTACAGTCCAAAAAATATTATCTGTCCCTAAGGACTATTTGACAAGTATACAAGTTAAATTGAAAGACATTAGCTTAGCACCTAAGATGTCTAAAGAATATGAACAGTTATTTCAAACCGACGCAGAAGACATTCAAACGGCAAATGCTCAATTTGAAACAGGTAGCTCAATACGTACTTTAATATCCTATTCAGTGGGCATTACTTTATTAATTGTTGCAGGTTTTGGAATCTATAACATTCTCAATATGATGATTTTTGAAAAAATGGATTCCATCGCTATTTTAAAAGCTACTGGATTTTCTGGTAAGGATGTAAAAAGAATTTTTATTTATATCGCGTTATCTATTGGATTATTTGGCGGTATGCTAGGCCTCTTCTTTGGCTTTAGCCTTTCTGCTATGATAGATCAAATTCCATTTAATACAGCCTCTTTACCTACCATTAAAACCTATCCTATCAATTATAATCCTAAATTTTATATTATTGGTATCGTGTTTTCATTAATTACCACTTATCTCGCAGGTTGGTTTCCTGCGCGCAAAGCAAGTAAAATTGATCCTGTTGTAATTATAAGAGGAAAGTAATATGAATAAAATATTAGAAGCAAAAAATATTAATAAATTCTTTCATGACCCTATCCGTATTAAGGTATTAGAGAACCTGAGCTTTAGTATTAATAAAGGAGAATTTGTTTCCTTAACTGGAAAATCAGGTTGTGGAAAATCAACGATATTATATGTATTGTCTACTATGGATACCGATTATGAGGGCACTTTACTTATTGATGGAGAAGAAATGCCAAAAAAAAATGAACCCTTTTTAGCTAAGATTAGAAATGAAAAAATCGGATTTGTTTTTCAGTTTCATTATTTGTTAAATGAATTTAATGTCTTAGAAAACGTAATGCTGCCTGGTTTGAAGCTAAACAAACACAGTCGGGAAGAATTGGAGTATCGCGCTATGCAAAAATTAAAAATATTGGGAATAGATCAATTGGCTTTAAAAAAATCTTACCGTATTTCTGGAGGGGAAAAACAACGAGTTGCTATTGCAAGGGCGCTTATTAACGATCCGCATATTATTATGGGAGATGAGCCTACTGGAAATTTGGATAAAAAAAATAGTGACCTGGTTTTTGATATTTTTAATACCCTTTCTGACGAATTTCAACAAACCTTATTAATAGTTACCCACGACCCTAGCTTTGCTGAAAGAACCCACCGCATTATTCATATGGAAGATGGTAGAATTATTATATAAATTTTCCATAAATTCAAATTAAATAATTTAAATTTATTTTCGATTAACATTCTACTATGAAAAAATTATTATTTATACTCGCATTGTCGTTGTTTACACTAAACCAATTGCAAGCACAAACTTCAAAAAAGATGAATCAAGAACTAAAACACGTGGTTTTATTTAAGTTCAAACCTACATCAAGTCATGCCGATATTGATTCTATAGTGAATGCCTTTAAACATTTATATGGCACCATCCCTCAGGTGAAAAATTTGGAGTATGGATTAAACATAAGTACAGAACAATTAGATCAAGGATTTACACATTGCTTTACCCTAACTTTTAGTTCGGCTAAGGATTTAGCCGATTACCAAATACATGCAGCACATGCCGCTTTTAAAGCACTTTTACCTCCTCATATAGATAAAGCTTTTGTAGTAGATTATTTTGTAGCTCCTAAATAATTTTTACCATCCTATCCCATAGTCTTCTCCATGATTAGAACTACCGCCCCACATGCTTCCATGTTTCCAATCTAGTAAGATCGCATTAATGGGGCCATTGGTTCTTTCCTCAAATGATAGTGTGTAGCCCATTCCACGCAACTCTTTCCGAATCCAGTTAGGCATGTTATCGTTTAATAATAAATTACCGGGTTTGGGTTTTCTATCTTCTATTTTGGAACCACCTAAGGACAACCACAATTGATTGCTATTAATATTGGCAGCCTCGGTTGCCTCTTGAACAGTCATTCCAAATTCAACTACATTCAAAAAAAATTGTAATAAATTTTGATCCTGTGTATCTCCACCTTGAACACCAAATGCCATATAAGGCTTTCCATCTTTCATGGCTAAACTCGGCGTTAAAGTAACTCTTGGTCTTTTCCCAGGGGCAATTATATTGAATGGATTAATGCTTGAATCCAATACAAAACTTTGCATTCTCTGACTCATTCCCACACCGGTGTTGCCTGCAATAACTGCCGGTAACCAACCACCGCTAGGTGTAATAGAAACTACCCAACCCTCTTTATCTGCAGATTCTACAGTAGTGGTGCCTCTCCACAAGCGATCCATATAAGTTGCATCAGGAAGAATATTATTTTCGTTCACGACAAGCGCATCATGTGCCGGTAGTAAATTATTTTTTGTTTTGCTTGTATCTAAACTATTTTTAAAACCCCTTGAATTTAATAAATCTAAAAAGGGATTTTGTTTTCCCTCAAAAGGAAAGGGATCACCTGGACCTACGTTTGGATTGTTGGCAACAAAATTAATTTCTCCAGCTCTTTGTTTAGCATATTCTTTACTCAATAATCCTTTCATTGGTTGGTTGATGGCAAAACGAGGATCTCCATAATAAAAATCACGATCAGCAAAACTTAAATTCATTGCTTGATAAATAGTATGAATATATTTTGAAGAATTATAACCCATACTTTTTAAATCAAAATTTTCCAAAATATTTAATGCTTGCAATAAAGCAGGGCCTTGTGTCCATGGTTGTAATTTATAAACTTCAATTCCTTTATAATTTACATGCGTAGGTGCTTCCTCTACTGGTTGCCAATTGGCAAGATCGTCTTTGGTAATTAATCCCCCTTGTTCTTGTACCCCTCTTACAAACTCATCCGCAATATCTCCTTTATAAAAACGATCATATGCAGCAGCAATCGCTTCTTTTCTTGTTTTCCCAATTTTCAAAGCAACTTGTTCTGCATCTACCATTTTTTGTAAGGTGTTTAATAAATCTTGTTGCACAAAAATTTCGCCAGCTTCTGGGGCTTCTCTTTTTTGACCCAAATGGGGCAATAATACTTTTTTACTATAGGTCCATTCTTTAATTTTTGCTTTTCCTCTCTCCATACTATTTGCCGTTTGTGCATCTATAGGATACCCTGCTGCTAATTCCATGGCAGGTTCCAGCACTTCTTTTAAACTCATGGTTCCATAATTAGACAACATAAAACACAAACCCCCGGGCGTACCAGGCGTGGTGGCTGCTAAGGGACCATATTCTGGAGGAAATTGATAACCCTTTGATTTAAAAAAAGCGGGTGTTGCTCCTGTTGGTGCAAAGCCCATTGCATTTATAGCAATGACTTGTTTGGTATTGGGGTTGTAAATTAATGCTTGGGTTTCTCCGCCCCAACTTAATACATCCCACATGGTGCAGGTGGCAGCCAACATGGCACAAGCAGCGTCCACAGCATTTCCACCTCTATCAAAAATTTTTGCACCGGCCGTGGCGGCCAAAGGTTTACCTGTAATGGCCATCCAATTTTTTCCATGTAGTGGAGGTTTTTGTGTGGATTGAGCCATTAATGCAATTGAATACACCAACAAGAATAAGGTAAGTATTTTTTTCATGTAACTAATTTTTAAAACACTTAAAAATACTTATTAATTAACAACTTTAAATAAAAAGCATACCTACTATTTGCTTTTAAATGCAATCGGAATAGTTGGGCTTTGAATCCATTTTATAAAGTTGGAAACAAGGGTAAATAAGAAATGATAAATTGCAAGGTTTACATATAATACAACTAGACCAATTGCTACATTTAAAAAAGCACCACCCACTAAAAATAAGTCATTAATATTCCATAACATATCACCCGTAAAACTTTGTGAAGCTGACATTTTAAATCCAGTAAAACCATTTAATACACTAGTTAGATAATCTAATTTTAAAGCACTAAACAAATTGTTTAATCCTTCCATAGGCAATCCTACAACTCCACTCACAGCACTTAATGGCAATGCTGTAGTAGCGTTGTACAAATTGTTATCAAATAAGAATGATAAAGTAAAACAACAAGCCCCTATCAATGCACCTACTGCTGCCACTTCCCCCAATATTCTAATATTGGTAGTTACGAAATCTTTAAAAATAAATCCCAGCATACCATGGTGAGCACTGTCAAGATTTTCCCCGCTAGCTCTAATGATGTGTGCAATTGGAAAGGCTGAATAAATAAGCAAAATTGTCGTAAGTATGCTGCCTAATTTAGCAAGTGCTGTAATAGCTACATCGCTAAAATAGGCCATCGCGCCATGAATGATAGCAACTTCTATACTAATAAACACGAGTATTGATAAGATCTGATAGGTAATTTTGGTATAAGATCTTACCCCATTTTGAGTATCGAAATTATCGACTACTTCATTTAATTGCGCATTTAATACCTTTTGATTGACCATTTGTGGAAAATCAAGGATTTGTTGATAGATTTTATTCATATTGTTTGACTTTGGTTGCTAATAATTATTTATAATATACAAAATATTATCCTATATAATTTTTTCATTATATCAAACGGATTAAAAGTGATACAACGTTATATTTTAAAGTATTGACCATCAGTTAATAAAGGAGAAAATATTTTTCTATGCGAAATATAAAATTGTATTTTTCTTAACATTTAATTTATAAAAAATATATAAATAGTTGAAATTGAAATATTTGAAGAAGTATTGATTATTTAGAAAATTTGATATAACTTAATCCTTGATTAATATTAAGTACAAATGCGATTTTTTAAAATTCCAATGACTTATTGGATTGTGGTGTCTTCTGTCATTTTAGTAACTTTTATTTCTAGTTATTTTGTTAATAATAAAGTCGACTTTAATACAGCTGTCAAGCCACTTTTAAATAAGAAATGTATTACTTGTCATGGTGGAGTAAAAAGACAAAGTGGTTTTAGCTTATTATTTAGAAACGATGCACTTGCAAAAAACAAATCAGGAAAAGTGGCCATCATTCCTGGTGATGCGAACAATAGCGAAATGATTAAACGGCTTTATTTAAAGGATCCCGAAGAACGCATGCCTTATAAACATCCCCCTTTAAGCAATGAAGAAATTTCTTTATTAACCAAATGGATCAACCAAGGCGCTGAATGGGGAGATCATTGGGCTTATGTACCTGTAAAAGAAACATCCATTCCTAATATAAAAAATGGCCCTTTTGGATTATTTGGCAAACCTGAATGGATAAAAACCAATATTGATGCTTTTATTTACGAGCAACTAAAAGAAGAAAAATTAGTCCCTGCTGCATCGGCTGATAAATCAACGTTATTAAGAAGAGTTAGCTTAGATTTAATTGGAATCCCTGCGCCAGATGCCATTGCAAAAAAATATTTATCTAGTTCGGATGAAAATTCGTTTGAAGCGTTAGTGGATGCTTTATTAGCCTTACCGCAATATGGTGAAAAATGGACCAGTATGTGGATGGATATGGCCAGATATGCCGACACCAAAGGATTTGAAAAAGATGATGGTCGTACTATTTGGAGATACCGCGATTGGTTAATTGATGCATTTAATGCAGATAAACCCTATAATATTTTTTTAACCGAACAATTGGCTGGTGACCTATTACCCAATCCTACAGATGCTCAATACATTGCCACTGCTTTTCATAGAAATACTTTAACCAATGATGAAGGTGGAAGTGACAATGAAGAATTTAGAACAGCTGCAGTAATGGACAGGGTCAATACCACTTGGGTGAGTTTAATGGGTACTAGTTTTGCATGTGTTCAATGTCACAGTCACCCTTATGACCCTTTTAGACATGAAGAATATTATAAATTTTTAGCCTTGTTCAATAATACACGTGACGAAGATACTTGGGCTGAATATCCAGTTTTAAAAGAATTTCACAATAAGGATAGCCTTAAATTAGTTGCTTTACAAAAATGGTTACACAATACGGCACCTAATAGAGAGAAAGAAATTATTCAATTTGTTAAAACAGGTCAACCAGCTATCAACTCTTTAGTAACAGATGAAATTAAAAATGGAGCTTTAGCAGATACCAAATGGTTGCAATTTAGAAATAATGGATCGGCTAGAATAAAAAATATTGACTTAACCGGCTTAACCCAATTGTACTATAGATATATCAGTTGGAAATCGGGTGGACAATTTCAAATCCGATTAGATTCTGCAAATGGTGAATTGGTAAAAAATATTCCTATTGAAAATTCTAAAGGCAATTGGAAAATAGCCAATATTGCTATTCCACAAACCATTGGAAGACACCATTTTTATTTAACCTATCACAACCCGCAATTAAAATCGCAAGACGAAAGTGGAGTGCAATTTGATTGGTTTCATTTTACCAATCCGTTTCCAGGAAAAGGAAGTGCAGGCTATGAATTGGCATTCCAAAATTTTGATTCCTTATTATATTCTGATAAAATTACTTCCACCCCTATTATGATGGAAAATCCCGCTTATTTAAATAGGACTACCCATGTTTTTGAAAGAGGTAATTGGTTAGTAAAAGGAAAGGAAGTGGTACCAGATGTTCCAGCTTCTTTAGGTGCATTGCCTGCCGGTGCTCCTAGAAATAGACTTGGTTTGGCCATTTGGTTAACCGATAAAAAAAATCCGCTTACGGCTCGAACTATTGTCAATAAAATTTGGGAACAATTATTTGGACAAGGCATTGTTGAAACATTAGAAGATTTGGGAACACAAGGCATGGCACCTACGCATGAATCTTTATTAAATTATTTAGCATATCAATTGATGTACAAACATCAATGGAGTTTGAAAAAAACAATTAAGGAAATGGTGCTAAGTGCCACCTATCAACAAGATTCAAAATTTAAAGAGGACGCTATCGCAAAAGATCCTTTTAATAAATATTATGCACGTGGACCACGTATTAGATTGTCTTCTGAACAAATTAGAGATCAAGCATTGTGTGTCAGTGGATTGTTAAGTGCAAAAATGTATGGCCCTAGTGTTATGCCCTATCAACCGGAAGGGGTTTGGAAGTCCCCTTACAATGGAGCTACTTGGAACTTGGGAAAGGATGGAAATCAATACAGGAGAGCCTTGTATACTTATATGAAAAGATCTGCTCCTTACCCATCTATGCTTAGCTTTGATGCTACCAGTAGAGAGGTATGTACTGTAAGAAGAATACGAACCAATACCCCTTTACAAGCATTGAATTTATTAAACGATTCAGTGTACATTGAGGCAGCGCAACATTTTGCAAAAAGAATTAAACTAATGGTACCTCAAAACGCAAGCAAACAAATAAGCAAGGGTTATGAATTGGCATTTAACAAATCTATATCGCCAGAAAAACAAAAAGTTTTTGAAAAATTATACAACAATGCTTTTGCTAAATATAGCCAAGACAGTTTACAAATTCAACAAATTTCGGGCGATAAAAAAGCAGGACCTGCTGGTGCAGCTTTGGTATTAGTGGCCACCGCTTTATTAAATACCGATGAATTTTTGACAAAGAATTAATAGAAATAGTATGAGTAAAGAAAATAAAAAAATAATTAAGGAAGCCACTATGGCGACTACTGAACAAATCACTAGAAAATATTTTTTTAAAGAATGTTTTTCAGGGATGGGTGCAATGGCATTGGGTTCGATGTTACAAGGTTGTGATTGGTTGGGGAAAAAAGACGCTTTCAATAATTTTACCAATAGCAATCCATTAATGGCACGTGCACCCCATTTTATTGGTAAAGCTAAATCGGTTATTTATTTACACATGGCGGGTGCACCATCTCAATTAGAACTATTTGATTTTAAACCTGACTTATTAAAATTAGATGGTCAGGATTGTCCGCAAAGTTTATTAGAAGGAAAAAAATTCGCATTTATACGTGGCGTACCAAAAATGTTAGGCCCACAAGCCGTATTCAAACAAAGAGGTCAAAGCGGTGCTTGGATATCTGATAATCTTCCTCATTTGGCTACCGTAGCAGACGAAATTAGTTTTTTAAAGGCGGTACAAACCGACCAATTCAATCATGGTCCTGCGCAATTATTAATGCATACTGGTTCACCTCGTTTAGGTCGACCTAGTATAGGCGCCTGGGTTACTTATGGATTAGGAAGCGAAAATAGCAACCTTCCTGGTTTTGTGGTACTTACTTCGGGTGGTAATAATCCAGATGCAGGTAAGAGTGTTTGGGGGAATGGATTTTTACCCTCTGTATATCAAGGAGTACAATGTCGTAATGAAGGAGATCCAGTTTTGTTTTTAAAAGATCCAGCAGGAATAGATCGTGATTTACGGAAAGCTTCCATAGATGCGATTAATGAAGCGAACCAATTAACTTATAATGAATTCAAAGATCCTGAAATTGTTGCAAGAATGGCGCAATACGAAATGGCTTTTAAAATGCAAATTTCTGTTCCTGATGTAATGAATATTAATGATGAACCTGCTTACATACATGAAATGTATGGCACAAAGCCAGGTGAAGCAAGTTTTGCAAACAATGTTTTATTGGCACGTAAATTGGTAGAAAAAGGCGTAAGATTTGTACAATTATTTGATTGGGGATGGGACAGTCATGGAACAGATGGAAGTACTGCCGTTGATATTGGTTTAATAAATAAATGTAGAAGTATCGACAAACCAATTACTGCTTTATTATTAGATTTAAAACAAAGAGGGTTATTAGACGAGACTTTAGTAGTATGGGGTGGAGAATTTGGTCGTACACCTATGCAAGAAAATAGAGATGGAAAAACCCTGCCCTTTAAAGGAAGAGATCATCATACAGAAGCATTTACGACCTGGATGGCAGGTGGTGGAATTAAAGCAGGTAGTAGCTTTGGTGAGACCGATGAAATTGGGTACAGCGCTATCAGTGGTAAAGTAAACGCCTATGATATACAAGCAACTATATTAAATCAATTGGGTTTTGATCATGAAAAATTAACCTATAATTCTCAAGGAAGACCTTTTAGATTAACAGATGTGCAAGGAAGAGTAATTAATGAAATAATTGCTTAATTAAATTTATACCAAGTGAAAATAGATCGACGAAAATTTTTAGCCAATACGACTGGTATAGCAGCATTGAGTTTAACTCCTTTAGAATATTTAAAAGCAAACAATATTAAAACAATGGAATCCAATAATTTTAAACCAATTATACTCGCTACTAATTGGGGATTTGAAGGAAGCTTAGATGCTTTTTGTACGAAAGCCAAAAATGCAGGTTATGATGGTATTGAAATGTGGTGGCCCATGGAGAAAGAAGGTCAAGAAAATTTGTTTGATGCTTTAAAAAAATATGAACTCTCCATTGGCTTTTTATGTGGAGTAGGAGAAGAAGACCCCATCAAACATGTAGCAGCTTTTAAAAACATGTTAACCAATTTAATTCAACATACTAAACAGCCTCCTTTGTATGTAAACTGCCATTCTGGTAAAGATTATTTTTCATTTGAGGTCAATAACGAAATTATAGAATTTACTATAGAACAAACAAAAAGGACAGGCATTCCTATTTATCACGAAACGCATCGATCTAGAATTTTGTATTCTGCACCCAATGCTAAAAGGTTCATGGAAAAAAATGAAGACCTTAAAATTACATTAGATATTTCTCATTGGTGTAATGTACATGAATCATTATTACATGACCAAGAAAAAACAGTACAGCTGGCTTTATCAAGAACCGGTCACATACATGCACGTATTGGTCATCCAGAAGGTCCACAAGTAAATGATCCCCGTGCGCCAGAATGGGAAACAACAGTTCAACGTCATTTTGAATGGTGGGATGCTGTGGTACAAATGAAAATTAAAAACGGAGTGCATCAACTTACTTTCTTAACCGAATTTGGCCCGCCCAATTACATGCCCACCATGGCTTATACACAACAACCCCTATCAAATCAATGGGAGATTAATGTTTATATGATGCAACTATTAAGAAAAAGGTATCAGCATAGTTAATTAGAAAAAATAAAATACATTGGATAGTATTATCAACTTACTTGGGCATTTTCATCCCTTATTGGTTCATTTGCCAATTGGAATATTGCTTTTTGCCCTATTATTACACGCGCTTTCTTATAAAAAAAAATTTGCTTCTTTTACAAACATAATTCCATTTACTTATTTAATTGGTGCCCTATCGGCCATGGTTACTTGTATCAGTGGGCTGGCCTTATCCACCAATGGAGAATATGATTTGAACATTCTTTTTTTGCACCAATGGTTGGGTATTCTAGTAGCGATTATATCAATGACTGGCGTATATTTTACAAAATATAAAAAAGAAAAATTTTTAAAATGGGTGTCTGTTGCACTTTTAATATTGATTACATTGACAGGCCATTTTGGTGGTACGCTCACCCATGGAGCGGGGTATTTGACTAAAGGAACCGTCACCAATAAAATAGTTAAAACAAAGCCTAGTTTTACAAATGCACAAGAAGCAGTTTTATATACAGACATCATTCAGCCCATTTTAGAAGAAAAATGCTACGGGTGTCATTCTCAAATAAAACAAAAAGGAAAATTGAGATTAGATGAAAAAGAATGGATATTAAAAGGTGGAGAAGATGGAGTTATTATTCATAATGGAAATGCTTTAAATAGCCCATTGTATAAAAGGATTTTATTAGACCCCATAGATGAAAAACACATGCCACCCAAGGGAAAGCCTCAAATTACAGAAAGAGAAAGGGTTTTACTTGAATGGTGGATTAATACAGGTAGTTATTTTGATAAAAAAGTCAAAGAATTAGCACAACCCACTTCACTTATACCCCTATTAGCAAGCCTAGAAAAAAAAGTTGCCCTCTCTACAATAAATGATGAAGTGCCTACTAATGAAATTAAATCAGCGAATCAAAATATGCTAAATGAGTTAACTAGGTTGGGTGTTACCATTTTGAAAGTAGCCAATAACTCCAATTATTTAACTGCAAATTTTTATACAGTAGTTAAAACTACTGACACCATAGATAAATTAATAAAAGAAGTAAGTGCAAACATTGTGTGGCTAAAAATGCCTGGAATAAATTTTACCAATTCGCTTGCAAAAACAATTTCTTTCTGTGACTCTTTAACCAAATTAAGCATAGAACGTTCTTCTATATCAGACGATCAGTTGAAAGAGTTCCAAAATCTAACAAGGCTTCACTATTTAAATTTAGTTGGAACAAAAATTACCTTAAATGGTTTATTGCAATTAAAAAAAATGCAGCATCTAAATGAATTGTATCTTGGACAAACAACTATTTTGAATAAAGATTCTTTATTAATTCAAAAAACATTTCCAAATGCAAAAATTATTTTTGGAAATTACCATACAGAATTTATCCCTTCAGATACGATTTATTTAAAAGTACCTGAAAAAAAATAACTTATATGAAAAAATTAAGTAGGGTATTTGCCTTTATTGCTATTGGACTTTTTATATTGATTACAGCAGGTTTAACCGTATTTGGTCAAAGAGACATTCCAATTGATCAACTAAAAGTAAAATATACAAATAGCTCCTCTTCCTTTATGCCTTTAATGGGAATGCAGGTACATTATCGATCAGAAGGCAACCTAAAAGATAGTTTACCCATTGTTCTAATACATGGAACTTCTTCCTCACTTCATACCTGGGATTCATTAGTATCTCTTTTATTGATACCACCACATAAAAGAATCATTCGTCTTGATTTACCTGCTTTTGGCTTAACTGGACCCAATCCAGAAAATAAATATACTTCGGTCTATTATACTCACTTTTTAGACTCTTTTTTAAATAAACTTTCTATCAAGAAATGCATATTAGGAGGAAATTCTTTAGGGGGGGCCATTGCCTGGCAATATACAGTAGCCTATCCTCATAAAATAAGTAAACTAATATTAATTGATCCCGCAGGGTATCCTAGAAAAAATGAGAAAGGTAGTTTAGGATTTAAAATAGCCAATATACCAATTATCAATAATTTATTATTATTCATCACCCCGAAATTTTTGGTTAAAAAAAGTTTAGAAACTGTTTTTTATAACAACTCTTTAATCACAGAGCCAACTATTACGAGGTACCATGAAATGTTATTACGTGAAGGAAATAGACGTGCTGCATTATCCTTATTTCAAAATAAAAGGCCATTAGATGCAAGTGCTATAAAATCAATTACTGCACCAACCCTTATTTTGTGGGGGGAACAAGATCAATTAATATCAGTAGAAGATGCCTATTTATTTCAAAAAGATATAAAGAATAATTTTTTAGTTATTCTACAAAAAGTAGGACACATCCCAATGGAAGAATCCCCACATGCAGTTGCAAAAGCAATTTTGGAATTTATCAAAGAATAAATGAATCAAAAAATGGATTTTAGTACCGGTAGTGTAGAAAATTTGGTTGCAAATTATTATGGACTGGACGTAAAGGCCACTTTATTAAATGGCTATGACGAATTAAATTTTTTAATAATAGACAAGGCAGGAAAAAAGAATATTTTAAAGTTATCAAATAGCCAACAAGATTTTTATTTTTTAGACGCTCAAATTAAAATTCTTCAGCATTTATCTAAAACTGAGCTTGCATTACAATTGCAACAGTATACTTTAAATACAAAGGGTCAAGCCCTATCCGAGTTAAGCATAGATGACAAAACGTATTATTTAAGAATCTTGAGTTATTTGGAAGGCACTTTTTGGGTTGAAGTGCCAATAAAAACGGATGCGTTACACATCAATCTTGGAAAATTCTTGGGAATAATGGATAAAAATTTATCCGATTTCAAACATCCTGGAATGCATCGTCATTATACTTGGGACATAAGTACCGCAAGGGATGCTAGCCATAAATTAAATTGTATTAAGGACCATGAAAAAAGAAGAATAGTAGATTATTTTATTTTACAATTTGAAACAGAAATTCTACCTATTCTTTCTTCCTTAAGACATAGCTATACGCACAACGATGCGAATGATTACAACGTATTGGTAAATGAAAATGATATTGTTGGGTTAATTGACTTTGGCGATATGGTTTATACTGCACTAATAAATAATTTAGCAGTAGCCTGCACCTATGCAATGCTTAATAACAAAAAGCCGCTTGAAGCTGCAATATTAGTTGTAAAAGGATACCATGAAATGTTTCCCTTAACAGAAAAAGAATTAAGTATTTTATATTATTTGATTGCAGCAAGACTTTGTATTAGTGTTACGCAGTCGGCTTTTAATAGCTCGCTTGAAAGCAATAATGAACATCATTTTATTACGGAAAAACCAGCATGGGATTTATTGTATTATTTAATCGAACTGAATCCTATTAAAGCGGAAAATGAATTCTTACTCGCTTGTAATTATTCTTCCATTGTTTTTGAAAATGGCAACTACCAAAAAATAGAACTGGAACGATATGCTCATGTAGGAAGAAACTTAAGTATCAGTTATGAAAATCATCTAAAAATAGATAAAAGTGCTTTACAATATTTATATGATGATAAAGGAAATACCTATTTAGACTGCGTTAATAATGTAAGTCATGTTGGACATTGCCATCCAAAAGTGGTACGTGCCATGCAAAATCAAATAGCTACCTTAAACACCAATACACGTTATTTAAATAAAAATTTAAATAATTATGCTGCTGCTTTAACCGCAACACTTCCCAGTCATTTAAAAATTTGTTATTTTACCAACAGCGGTAGCGAAGCAAATGACTTAGCAATAAGAATTAGTAGGCATTTTACGAAACAAAAAGAGGTGATTGTTTTAGAACATGCCTATCACGGTACCTCTACTACTACGATTGAAATGAGCCCTTATAAATTTGATAGAAAAGGGGGTTTAGGACAAATGCCTTGGATTCACAAAGCCATGAATCCAGATTTATATAGAGGTCTTTATCAAGATGAAGATGCAGGAGAAAAATATGCTGCCGATGTTAAAAGAATCATTAATCAATTAAAAACCGATAAGAAGGCACCTGCTGCTTTTATTTGTGAAACCTTGTTGGGAGTAGGTGGCCAAATGCCTTTGCCTCCAAATTATTTAAAAGAAGTTTACAAATATGTTAGAGCGGAAGGGGGATTGTGTATTGCTGATGAAGTACAAGTTGGTTTTGGAAGAGTGGGTAGTCATTTTTGGGGATTTGAATTACAAGAAGTGATGCCTGATATCGTCGTTTTGGGAAAGCCAATTGGAAATGGCCACCCCTTAGCGGCAGTAATTGTTACGGAAGAAATAGCCAATAGTTTTAATAATGGGATTGAATACTTTAATACCTATGGGGGAAATCCTGTTTCTATGGCTACTGGATTGGCCGTATTAGAAGTAATTAAAAAAGAGCAATTACAAGAAAACGCCAGAGCAGTAGGAACTTATTTATTAGATGGTTTTAAAAAATTAAAAAAAATACATCCGCTTATTGGGGATGTCAGAGGTGCTGGACTTTTTATAGGGGTGGAATTGGTAAAAGATAGTCTAACTAAAGAGCCCGTTACGCATGAAATTAAATTCCTCGTGGAACAAATGAAGAACCGAGGCTTTTTAATTGGGACAGATGGTCCCTATAATAATGTCCTAAAAATAAAGCCACCTATTATTTTTTCAATGCATAACGCAGAGGAGCTTATTCGAAAGTTAGACGAAGTATTGTCTAACCTATAGTTACTTATATCCCTCCATGATTTTTAAAGTGTCCGCCTTTTTAGAGCTTACATTATATATAACCGACCTAGCTAGATCATCGTATTTAACTGTTTTAAGTAAAATCCCTGCGCTATCAAAATAAATAGTTTCTAAATAATACTGCTCGTCATAAGCATATTCTATAAATCTCGTTTTGGTAGAATCAATGAAAGATATCTTGATATTATTTCTTGGGCTTTTATGATTGTTACAAGCAGCAAAAATTAAAATGAGTAAAAAATAAAGTGACCTTTTTTTGATAAAGTGTCTCATAGATTTTTAAATTAAAATTGTCCCTTATAAAACTAGTTAAAATATTTTTAAATTATAACTTATAAAAAAAGAGTCTCGAAATTTCGAGACTCTTTTTTATTTAACACTTAAAAAATTAGGCAGCTTGTTTCTTTTTACCATAAAAATATAAAGCAGAAAATGCAACAATTAAAATTGCTGGGAAGATAAGGACGTTGGATAAAGTAGACTGTCCAGCTGCTAAGTCAGCAGCATCGCCTACTAAACCCTTAGCTTCGGCGACCACTTTATTGTCTCTAATCCAAGCACCAATAACAGGTTGGAAAATCGAAGAAGAAAACATTCCAATACCTCCTAATATAGATAGTCCTAGGGCTCCAGTTTGAGGAAGGTTTTCAGCAATATAGCCAAGCATATTAGGCCAGAAATAACAAATACCTAAAGCATAAAATACAGCCGCTATATATAGCATGTTTCCTTGCATAGTACTCATCATGTACAATCCAATAACACCAAAAACAGCAGAGCCAAGTAATACACCCACTGTATTTAACTTCTTAATTAATGGGCCCGCAAAAAATCTACCTACCGCCATCAAACCTGTTACCAATGCTAAAATTAACATAGGACTAGCACCCGCTTTTGCTAAAATTGGTCCTACCCATTGTTGTGGACCAAATTCAGATATCGCAGTTAAGGCCATACATGCAGCCATAAATAAATATAAAGGATTCAACATCGCTTTAAAATTTCCTAATGCTGAATTGTTTACAATTCTTGGTTTAGGAAAACTTTGACCATAAAACAATACGGCATAAACAATCGTAGGAATAAATATTATCCAAATTTGCGCTTGCCAGTGAAAGCTAGCATCTGTCATGAATTTTGAAACCAATGCGCCTATTACAATTCCACCTGGAAACCAAGTATGAAAACGATTCAATTTTCTATTCATTTGAATTCCTTCATAAGAATCAGCAATCATTGGGTTACAAGCAGCTTCCGTACATCCATTTCCCAACCCAATTAATAAGGTTGAAATTAAAAGCGTGTTATAATCAACAGCATAAATAGTCATCAAAATACCAACAGCATGCGCGATCAATGCTATTTGCATAATTAATTTTGGACCTATGTAGGAATAGAAAATTCCCCCTAAGATCATAGAAATAGGAAATCCAAGAAACCACATGGAATTAATGGTTCCCAATTGTACTGTGTCTAAATGCATTTCGGCACCCAACTGTGTTAAAATTCCAGCACGGATACTGAATGAAAAAGCAGTCGTGATAAGCGCAAAGCAACTTGCATAGAACAGTCGATTTGCATTGATAGGTTGGCTCATAAGTAAAAAAATTTTAGTGATTTGGTTTAAGTACTTTGAAGCTAAATAATCTTCCTCTTTTTTCCAAAATAGAACCCTATTATTTTCATGCCATTTACCTTAATAAAACAATTATTCCTGTTTTACAGTGCTAACGTAAATGAAATTATTTTGACTTATTCCAAAACTTTGTTAAGCTGCTTCAATCAATTTAGCTATCATAAAAGCAGTGCCCGCTGCTAAAGCCCCAATCATCATTACTTTTAAACCACCTACCCATGCATTGACCCCTGTCATTTTGCTTTTAAAATATCCAAAAATATACAAGCAAATCAAGGTAATCAATGCAGATAATTTAAGTCCTTCCATCGCACTTTCTACAAAGAAATAGGGGGTTAAAGGAATTAAACCTCCCACGATATAACTAAAGCCAATATTAAATGCGCTTCTTCTTGCTCTTTTTGGATCGGGTTCGGTTAATCCAAGCTCATGTTTCATCATAAAATCTACCCAACGCTTTTCATCTTTTATAATTTCTTGAGTGGCTTCTTCGGCTGTACTAGCGCTTAAACCCCATTCTAAAAAAACCTTTCGAACTTCTTCTATTTCTACCTCTCTTTTATGCACTAATTCCCAATATTCATTTTTTAATTCACTGGCATAATGATCTTGTTCTGTTTTTCCAGCTAAAAAACCACCTAAGCCCATGGCAATGGAACCAGCTGCAATTTCTGCAATTCCTGCTATCCAAATTAAGTTGACATTTCCTTGCACTGCTCCACTTAAACCCGCAGCGAGTGCAAAAGGAACCGTAAGTCCATCACTCATCCCAATGACAATATCGGTTAATAAATCACTGCTTTGCAAATGTTCTTCTAAATGTAGATGCGTTTCTTTCATAACAATGATTTTAAAATTATAGGATTGTACCAAATTTAAGTAAATTTAAATAAATTTAGAGATGCAAATTTGTTCATTTCTTTAAATTGATGAAGTAGTGTAAACCTAAGGCACTCAAAAAATCTAATAAACTATTTTATGAAAAAAATGAAGCTTTATTTTCTGTTCTTTCTTGTTCTAAGTGCTATGCAATTATTTGCACAAAAAAAATCTGAAGCCAATTCAGTTGGGGAAAATTTATTTGGACAAAATTTAGCAGATGCTATATACAATCCAACCATTTGGAAAGATTCAAGTGGAGTATTAACTGCAAGTAAAGATGATTGTATTTGGAGTAAAAATAAATATGATAATTTTATTTTGGATTTGGATTTTCAAAATGCAGACGGAACCAATAGTGGAGTAATCGTTCATTCCACTGATCTTGTTGAATGGATTCCACATGCTGTAGAAATTCAAATAGCGGATGATTACTCAAAAGAATGGAGTCAAGCAGAACCTACCTGGCAATGTGCAGCTATTTTTGGCCACAAAGCGGCTACCAATAAAACATTAAAAAAGCCGGGAGAATGGAATCATTATACCATTACTTGTAAAGGGAAAATGATTACCGTGGTTTTGAACGGAACTAAAGTAAATGAGCTTAATATGGATGATTATACCTCTTCTAAAACAAATCCTGACGGAACAAATGTTCCTTCTTGGTTAAGTACACCCATGTCAACGCTGCCTTTGCATGGCCATATTGGATTACAAGGGAAGCATGCAGGCGCCCCTATCTATTTTAAAAATATTAAAATAAAATCCTTGAGTTAACTAAATAATTTAATAAAATAAAAATGATGAAAGAAAAAAATAGTAGACGTCGATTTTTAAAAAATACCGCTGCCGTGGTGGCCGGGTTTTCCATTATCCCAAGACAAGTTTTAGGTCGTGGATTTTTAGCACCCAGTGATCAACTTACCAAAGGTATTATTGGCGTAGGAGGTATGGGAAGAGGCCACGTTCCATATGCTGGTACAAGAGTAGTTGCAATTTGCGATGTAGATAAAAATCATTTAGACAGTGCAGTTGAATTAGTAGGTGGTAAAATAAAAACATTTCACGACCACCGCGAGTTAATCGCATTACCTGAAGTAGACATCGTTCATATTGCAACGCCCCCTCATTGGCACGGGATCATGGCCATTGAAGCGGCTAAAGCTGGTAAAGATATTTGGTGTGAAAAACCTATGACTAGAACGATTGGAGAAGGAAAGCGCGTGGTAGAAGCTGTTTTGCAATACAAGCGTATGTTTAGATTAAATACTTGGTTTCGTTTTGAAGATAATTTTTATGGAATGAACACTACCGTAAAACCTATCAAAAAGTTAGTAGAATCGGGGCTATTGGGATGGCCTTTAACAGTAACCGTTAGTAAAACCACTGGCTTCGATTGGAAATTTTATTGGGTAGGAAAAACAAAATTAGAAGCACAATCCATTCCAGAAGCATTAGATTATGACAGGTGGTTAGGACCTGCTCCTTATAAACCATATAATGCACATCGGGTACATCAAACATTTAGAGGCTATTGGGATTATGATGGAGGTGGATTAGGAGATATGGGGCAACACTATATTGATCCTATACAATATTTCTTAGGAAAAGATGAAACGAGTCCCATAATGGTAGAAGTAGATGCAGAGCAACAACATCCTGATGCTTGTGGGACATTTAGAAAATTAACATTCACCTATGAAGATGGTTGTAAAATTATTTTAGATGGAGAAGCAACAGATCCAAATGCGGCTTATATAGAAGGGCCAAAAGGAAAATTATTTAAAGGATTTAAATCAACTATTCCTAATTTAAACGAGAAATTAGCGTTAATGCCCGATCCTGCTCCACAAGTGACTAATTTTTTAGATTCTGTAAAATACAGAACTCCTTTTGCATTGAATGAGTCCAATGGATTTAGATCTTGTACCATCATTAATATGGGTAAAATAGCTTTGCAATTAGGAAGAACGTTAAAGTTTAATCCAGTTACGCAAGAGTTTATCAATGATGAGGAAGCCAATAAGCTTATTCATCCGGCCATGCGCGCTCCTTGGAATATTTAATCAATGAAATTAAAAAAATAAAAATGAAGTCACTTTTTTCCTATATAGTTATTTTATTCATAAGCTTAACACAAGTTCAAGCACAAAAAGAAACTATTACTAAAACCATCGAAGTTTTCCCTTATCAACAAAGTAATGAAATAAATGATGCTATTGCAGCCATGAAATCATGGCAAAAAAATGAATGGAAGCAATTGGTGCATTTATTAAATGATGATTCTTTAAAATTGAAATCCACTTTCGCTTTAAATGCATTTGTTAATCAAGCTACTTTAAATAAAGAATTAAAAAAACAAACCGCCGGTTTTCTTACAAATGTTTTTACAGAAGCCAACACCTTCTATGCAAAAGAACTACTTATAGAACAACTCAGCTTGTTAGGAGAGGATGTTGCTGTAAAATTATTTACTAAATTATTAAAAGACGAAACTTTTGGAGGGAATGCAGCTAGGGCTTTGGCAAGTATCCGTTCAGCGGCGGCTATTGAAGCTTTAACAAAAGCATTAGACAATAGTAAAGGAGATAATAAAAAACATATCCAAGCAGCATTAGATAATTTAAATTTTATTTTACCTGAAATTAAAATAGTTGCTCCTGCAAAAGAAAAAGTAACCACTATTGCTCAACATTTATTGTTGCTACAAGATAAAATGGATAAAGCGAGTAATCCATTTCAAAAAAGAACTATTTTGGCAGAAGTAGCACATTTACCTGGATTTAGCAGCTTTATGTTTGTAAGCAAATTTTTAAATGAAGAAGAGACCAATCAAGATGCAGCAAGAATTTTATGCAAATTAGCTTTGGAAGATAACCAAATACGAGGTGCAGCGGTAAGAAGCGCATTAGAAAAAGCGCTTGATTTACTGCATGGAGAAGACAGCGCTTTGCTGGTGTCTAAAACCAAAGCACATTTAAAACTAATGCCATATGACTATGGATTTGTTAATTTATTTAATGGTAAAGACCTTACTAATTGGAAAGCATTGGTAGCCAATCCAATCGTTCGTGCAAAAATGAGTGACAGTGCATTGCAAGCAGCAGAAAAATTAGCCAATGAAAAAACAAAAGGAGATTGGATAGCTAAAGATGGTTTATTAATTTTCACCGGTCATGGTGATAACTTAGCTACAGAAAAAAAATATGGCGACTTTGAAATGTATGTAGATTGGAAAATTACAGAACAAGGAGATGCTGGAATTTATTTACGTGGTACTCCACAGGTACAAATTTGGGACACAAGCAGACGCGAAGTGGGTGCACAAGTTGGATCGGGTGGCTTATACAACAATCAAAAGCATGTTAGTAAACCATTGATAGTAGCAGACAATAAAATAGGCGAGTGGAACACTTTCCATATTATCATGAAAGGAGAAAAAGTAACTGTTTATTTAAATGGGATTTTAGTAACAGATAATATTGTCTTGGAAAATTATTGGGACCATAATCTTCCCATCTTTAGTAAGGAGCAAATTGAGTTACAAGCACATGGGACCTATGTAGCCTATCGAAATATTTATATAAAAGAATTGCCTTCAGAAACTGCCACCAATATTAGTGATGAAGAACAAAAGGAAGGGTTTGTTTCTTTGTTTGATGGCACTAATATTGATCAATGGACTGGAAATACTGGTGGTTATTTAATAAAAGAAGGTAGCATAATGGTTAATCCAGAAGAAGGAAGTGGCGGTAATTTATATACTAAGGATGAATTTGATAACTTTATTTATCGTTTCGAATTTCAATTAACTCCTGGTTCCAATAATGGTATTGGAGTGCATGCACCATTAGAAGGAGATGCGGCCTATGTAGGGATGGAAATTCAGGTATTAGATAGTGAGCATCCGATGTATGAAAAACTTCAACCTTATCAATACCATGGTTCTGTATATGGTGTCATTCCTGCTAAAAGAGGTTATTTAAAGCCTGTTGGTGAATGGAATCAAGAAGAAATAAAAGTCATTGGAAGTAAAATTAAAGTAACCTTAAATGGAACTGTGATTTTAGAGGGCGATTATGCCGCAGCATCTATCAATGGAACCATGGACCACAATCCACATCCCGGTTTAACACGAACTACTGGTCATTTAGGATTTTTAGGCCATGGTGATGTAGTTAGATTTAAAAATATGAGAGTAAAAAAAATGAGGCTTAGTCCAAAGAAATAATAGAACAATTAATATTGCTCAATGGCTAGTTGAGCATTAAACCATTACTTACCCCAATCATTTTCTTATGATTAATGATTGGGGTTTTTTATTAACTATTGTTCTAATGCTAATAAATAGGAGAAAATTTTATAGCTGATTGAATTTAGATGGATCGTTGAATAAACTTTATCATCTAATCGACTTACTGGTAAAATCCTTTTTGTAGAGCTACTAATAAAAACTTCTTTAGCTGTTTTAATTTCAGATAAAGTAATGTCCCTGCACTCAAATTCAATTCCATGATAATTAGCTACTTGAAGTATGTTTTTTCGGGTTACCCCGTTCAACATATTATGAGCGGGCGTAAGGAGCTTGTTTTCATCATTGACCATAAAAATATTAGACCTTGGACATTCTGATACACTTGCCTCTTGAAAATATAAAATATCATCCGCTCCCCTGTTTTTCATCCAAGGTTGTAGCCAAATAGCCATTAAATAATCGGTGGTTTTTACTTCGGCCAATTGACGTTGATACCGATAACTTGCCAAATGAATTCCTTTTAGTGAAAATTCATTGCTTGGTGGAGCAAGCGTTTGTTCTAATATGATAAGATGTGGCTGATTAATGGTATATCCATCTGGAGCATCCCCACCTGCTATTAGCAAACGAATACCAGCAAATGCCAACTTGTTTTGATTAATGAGTGTACTGACTATTTTTTTTATTTCGTCTTTAGTCTCCTTAATATTTAAGCGCATCATCGAAGCTGAATTAAAAAATCGTTCTAAATGTTCATCAATAAATAAGGGTTTATAATTAGCAACTCTTAAAAAATCAAAAATGCCATATCCTCGTTGAACCAATAGATCAGATACGGGGACTCCCGCATTTTCAATAGGTATAATTTGATTGTTTTTGTAACAATAAAGCGTATTCAAAAGAAAATAGTTTGAACTTAGTAGAATAATGAATTTTCAAGTATTCATTTCAAATGTAAGAAATTAATCTGCTGATAAGCAATACAAATTCGTAAATTTAGGGTAACTCCATTTTTTTGACTAATTTTTTTGACCATATTAATAAATCTGATGCGCCTGAAAAGCCTTCAAAAAAAAAGCCCATCTTTCCCATTAATAAAGATTTAAGAAACTATTTAGTAAATTATGGTAGAGAAGTTAAACTACCAATAAGTTATCAAGATTTACAGAGGTATACTTACTCCATTCCATTAAAAGATAAAAAAGGAATTGAAACTAGCTGGGAGAGGTTATCCTTTGACATGAAAGAATGGGAATTTTTAAGGCAGGGATTGGTAAAAATATATGCTATTTTAAAAACGGAAGGGGATACCACACACATCAATCATTTAGATGTAGCAAGAATTGATTTTTGTTATTTTGGAAACAGTCAACCCTTTAGAGTAAGAATTGTAAATAAATTAAATGACAATTACGATCATTATTATATTAAACAAGCAGATGCCAGTAGAGTATATGGTTTAGAATTAGAACATTTACTTTCACCCAATCGTATTACTTATTTTACGAATGAAACCACTTTAGTTGAAGAGCACATTCCTGGTATTCCTGGAGATATTTTTATTGCCGAACACCTAAATAATCCAACTACGAATGTAATTAGACTTGCCAAAGAATTTGTAAAATTTAATGAGCGTTGTTTTATACAATTATTGGGAGATATGCGTTCTTATAATTATGTAGTCAATATTATTCCCGACATTGAAGACTTCCAATATCGAATTAGAGCCATCGACTTTGATCAACAATCTTATGAAGGAAGAAAAAGTTTATACCTTCCGCAATTTTACAAAGAAAATAAAGCATTTGTTGACCTAGTTATTGAACATTTAGACAAAGAATCTATTGCACAATATCAAGCCGAAGAAAGAACGATGATGACCTTTAGACTGGCTTCGGCTAGATACAGAATGCATGATCTATTTGATATAATGTGTGCGGATCATATTTCTAGTTCAGAAAAAATTGCTACCCTAAAAGTTGGACTAACCGAACATTTCAAAGAACCGTCCAGTTATTACAAAGCTAAAACAATGGGGCAGGTGGTAAAAAGAAATTTAAAACAAACGCTTCAAAAAAACTTATTGCTCATTCCAAAATCTTCTGGAAGAAGTAATGATTAATAATTACTTTTCTTAATAAAATTTGGAACAGTACAAGGTCATTTTCTTTTAATTGATTTGAGCAAGCAACTTCCTTATTGGATTTTGCCATCTAGCAGACTTATTTTCAAAAAATATTGCTTAAACTATCAGTTGTTAATTGACAGAAATACGATTCATTCAACAAAATAAACTAAATTAGTAGACCAATTATTATTGTCTATTAAAAAATACGAATGAATAGATTACAAACTGCCGACTATTTAGTTTTTTTTCTCTACTTTATTTTAATTAGTTCCTATGGTTATTATATTTTCAAAAAAAAGAAATCAGGCTCGACCAGCCCTATTGACTTTTTTTTAGCGGAAGGTCAATTAACTTGGTGGGCCATTGGCGCTTCTCTAATTGCTTCTAATATTTCGGCTGAACACTTTATTGGTATGTCTGGTTCTGGCTTTGCATTAGGGTTAGCTATTTCAACTTATGAATGGATGTCTGCCTTTACTTTAATATTAGTCGCGGTATTTATATTGCCTATTTATTTAAAGAACAAGATATTTACGATGCCGCAGTTTCTTTCTAAAAGATACAACGATACGGTAAGTACGATCATGGCTGTTTTTTGGTTATTGGTTTATGTGTTTGTAAACCTAACCTCTATTATTTATTTAGGTGCGTTGGCCATATCTTCTATAACCAATATAAGTTTTGAATGGAGTGTTATAGGATTGAGTGTATTTGCAGTAGTCGTTACCTTAGGTGGAATGAAAGTGATTGGCTATACCGATGTAATACAAGTAATTGTTTTAATTATTGGGGGATTGGTAACTACCTATTTGGCCATCTCGTTATTATCTGAACAATATGGATATGGAGGAAATATAATAAAGGGTCTTGCCGTATTAAAAAGAGAGGCACCCACTCATTTTCATATGATTTTCGATAAAACCAATAAACATTATCCAGAATTACCAGGTCTGTCTGTTTTAATTGGTGGCATGATGGTTAATAATTTAGCCTATTGGGGATGTAATCAATATATTGTTCAAAGAGCATTGGGAGCAGATTTAAAAACAGCAAGAAAAGGAATTTTATTTGCTGCCTTCTTAAAATTATTGATCCCAATTATTGCAGTGTTACCAGGAATTGCCATGTATGTTTTGCATCAAAGAGGATTATTTCATAAAGAAATGTCGGATCTAAATGGAATCATAAAGCCCGATCATGCCTATCCAACATTAATGAACTTATTGCCAGCAGGATTAAAAGGCGTTGCTTTTGCAGCCCTTACTGCAGCTATTGTAGCCTCCTTAGCTGGAAAAGCAAATAGTATTTCGACCATTTTTTCATTAGATATTTATAAAAAATTTATTAATAAGGAAGCTTCTGAAAAAAAATTAGTACATATGGGTAGGTGGGTTGTGATAGTAAGTATGTTGGTGGCAGCTTTGGTTTCTCCAGCTTTACGTTCATTAGATCAAGCTTATCAGTTTATTCAAGAATACGTAGGTTTTATTTCACCGGGTGTATTGGCTATTTTTTTATTGGGCTTTTATTGGAAGCGAACCAATGCTTCGGCTGCATTAGCCGGTGCCTTATTAACGATTCCGATTTCAACCGTATTAAAATTTTTACCAAAATGGACCCATGATGCTTTCCCTAGCCTACCCTTCTTAGATAGAATGTCCATTACTTTTTTATTAATAGTTTTGGTGATGATTGCTATCAGCTTGGGACAACCTAAAAAAGAGCATAAAACCGATACAATAGAAATTAATACAAATATGTTTAAGGTTACGCCCGGATTTATGATAGGATCGGTGATCATTACGGGTATTTTAGCTGCATTATACACTGTATTTTGGTAGCTGAAATGGTAAAAAAATAGGCAAATAAATAATTTGCCTATTTTATAAAAAAAGCCGATTTTTAATGTGCAATTAAAAATAATTCTATGGACAATAACAACCCGCTTGCCAATTTAGATGAATGGGAAATGGATATTTTAAAAAGATACCCAGATCCTGCTACTATTGCAACCAATAAAGCAACTGAGGCCTTTAGAGATTATAAAGCTGAGGAAAAAGAATCAGTGAAAGAATTTTATCGTTTAAATCATCAGTATCAATCCTATGATTTTGTGTTGCGTAAAAAAACTGACTTTTTACAATTCAATAAAAAGGAGATGCCTATATGGAAAGCTTTTGATTTTTTAAATGAACTAGTAGACGATTCAGATCCTGATACCGACTTAGATCAAATGCAACATTTACTTCAAACATCAGAGGCCATTAGAAATGATGGTCATCCAGATTGGATGGTATTAATAGGTTTAATACATGATATGGGAAAGGTATTGTGTTTGTTTGGCGAACCACAATGGTCCGTAGTGGGCGATACTTTCCCTGTAGGCTGTGCCTATTCAGATAAAATTGTATATCCTGAATTTTTTAAAAATAATCCCGATTACAACCACGAAATATACAGTCAGAAATTTGGCGTGTACACGCCAAATTGTGGATTAAAAAATGTGCATATGAGTTGGGGGCATGACGAATATGTGTACCATATGATGAAAGATTATTTACCTGAAGAAGGTTTATACATGTTACGCTATCATTCGTTTTATTCACAACATCGTGAAAGTGCATACAATCATTTGATGGACGAACACGATCATGAAATGTTTAAATGGGTAAAATTATTCAACCCTTACGATTTGTATTCAAAAAATCCAAATCAAAAAAGTTGGGAAGAATTGCAACCGTATTATAAAGCACTAGTAAAAAAGTATTTGCCTGAAACTTTAAAGTTTTAGTAAAAATTATAATTCATAAAACTAGCCTGCGTGGGCTTGTCTATCAATTATAAATTGTATTAAATCATCTAATACTATAGTTGCTCTAATACAAGCATCATCTATATCTTCTCTAGAAACATTGGCTGCAAAGGCTTTGTCTTTAATCCTTTTTTTTGCACCCTTTAATTCCATGCCTTTATACCCTTCTGGACGCATTAAAGAATAGGCATGTATTAATCCTGAAAGTTCATCAAAAGCATACAGCATTTTGTCCATATTAGTAATAGGTTCTACTCCAAAATGAATTGGCCCATGGGAAGCAATAGCCCTTATAATTTCAGGATCAATTTGTTTATCTTCTAAGTATTCAATAATTTTTTTACAATGTTGTTCAGGCCATTGATCCCAATCGGCATCATGTAAAAGTCCAGCCATTTCCCAACGCCATTGATCCTCTTCATTTAAATTTTCTTTTTCCCTTGCCCAAGACTTCATCAAATATGCCACTTGTTTCATGTGCAGTTGAAGCTTAGGATTTAATACCCAACTTGAAAATAAATTATTTGCCTCCGTAACTGAAAGCACATTGCCTTTATGAGCATAATTCCCAAATTCAGCTCTTCCTAAAATCAAGGACATATTACTTACTTATTTTAATAATTTGAAATTTGCCATTCATTAAAACTTTTGCAGTGGCTTGTGTGGAAGATTTTATTTTAACATTGGTTACTTGACCCGCACTCCAAGTCATATCAATTTCATAGTTGCCTCTAGTTTTTATACCTTTCACTGCACCAGAAGGCCAGGCTTTAGGCAAGGCTGGTAACAATTCAATATATGCTGAATTAGATTGTACTAACATTTCTGCTACTGCTGCGGCACCTCCAAAATTACCGTCAATTTGAAAAGGGGGGTGTGCATCTAATAGATTTGGATAAGTGCCCCCTGCATTGGTGTAATTTTCTTTTGTATCATCAGGAGGAACATACTTTAATAATTCGCGGTACATTTTATAAGCATGATCTCCATCTTTTAATCGAGCCCATAAATTAATTCTCCAACCCTTGGACCAACCTGTTGTTTCATCTCCTTTAATTTCTAAGGTCTTTTTAGCAGCGGCAGCAATGCTTGGAGTTTTATCTACTGTAACATGGGTACCTGGGAACAATCCATATAAATGGCTCTGATGACGATGTTTTGGCTCATTATCTTCCCAATCATAATACCACTCTTGTAAATTTCCAGCTTTGCCCACTTGATAAGGATGTAAATTATTTAAAGCATTATTGATTTTTAAAGCAAAATCATTGTCGTTTTTTAAAATCTTTTGTGCAGCTACAATAGCTAAAAATAATTCTCTTATCATTGCTAAATCAGCAGTGCCTCCTGAAAGGACAGACCCTTCAAAACCAGTCGGTGTTCTAAATGTATTTTCAGGGGAAGTAGATGGAGAAGTAATTAATTGACCACTGCTATCTGAAACCAACCAAGCCAAACAAAATTCTGCTGCACCCCGCATTAATGGATAGGCTTTTTGTTCTAAAAAAGTTTGATCCTGTGTAAATAAATAATGCTCCCATAAATGGGCAGACGCCCAAGTTCCGCCCATGGCCCAATTTGCCCAACTTGGATCCCCATTGCCAAAATTTCCTACCGGATTTGACATTGCCCATATATCTGAATTATGATGGACTACCCAACCAGGCATATTATAAAAAGTTTTAGCAGTAATTTTACCAGTAGTCGATAGATTCCCAATAAATTGTAAAAAAGGTAAATGCATCTCCGCTAAATTGGTGTTTTCAGCCAACCAATAATTTTCTTCCGCATTAATGTTCATTGTATAGTTGCTTGACCAAGGTGGTTGAATATAAGGGTTCCATAAACCTTGTAAATTTGCAGGCACCCCTGGTGTACGCGAGCTAGCGATTAGTAAATAACGACCATATTGAAAATATAAAGTTTCTAAATAAGGGTCAGATTCCCCTTTTGCATAACGTTTTAAACGTTCATCCGTGGGTAAATTAACTAAATCCTTTTCTGCTAATTTTAATTCTACTCTTTTAAAATAAGTTTGATAATCTTTAATATGTTGCTTTTTTATTTCCCTCCAACCAGTTTCTTTCGCATGATTTAATTGAGATTCAGCTATGGCTACATTATTTAATCCTTTGTTCGCAGGGTCTTTATCAAACCCATTAAAACTGGTGGCCATAGAAATATAAATAGTTGCTTCTGTAGCGCCCACTAAACTTAAAGAAGAATCTGTTTTTTTTATTTCGCCTGTGGTAGATTGAATTTGAATATTGGTAGTAAAGCGAGTTCCTCTTTTGCTATCAAACATAATAGCATTTTTAGTTTTTTGTACATAAATGGGATCTGCTTTTACTGGGGCTACTCCATTTATTTCTAATTTATTATTATCATTACTTAGGGTATGTTTTAACAGGGATTGAAAATAAACTGTAAAGCCCAAGGCACCTACCTTTTTACTTGTTAAATGAATGGCCACTATTTTATCTGGATTAGAAACTAAATATTCTCTTTCTATAACATTGTTATTAGAAGTCGTTTTAACTTTTGCAATAGCTTGATCAATATCTAATTCACGATAATAATCTGAGATATAGGGATCATCGTCCATTTCTAAAAATAAAGTACCAAGGGGTGCATAAGATTCAGAAAATTTTCCTTGTAATTTTTTTATTAATTCTCCCGCTTTTTTATAATTTTTTTCTGTTAATGCTTTTCGTACCGCTGGTAAATGTTTATAAGCTTGCGGATTCATGTTTGCATTTACTGGTTCTCCCGACCACAAAGTAAGATCATTTAAAAAAATTTTATCGGTAGCGATACCCCCAAATACAGTAGCTCCTTGTTGTCCATTACCCAGTACCAAGGCTTCTTCAAAATACTTAGCAGGTTCATTATACCAAAGTTTAAGTGGTTGTTGAATAGAGACTACTGGAATATTGATAGCAGACTGTTTTGGTATTTGTTTTTTTTTAATTTGATTTTTCTGTGCAAATAAAATTAACGGACAAACTATTAGAGTTAAAATAACCTTTTGAAATTTCATATTAAATTGTTTAAAATACAATGTAAAGGATTTTTTAATAACCTATTTTCTAGTCCAAGTGTTGTTTGAAGCATTAAAGTCGGGCATTAATTTATCAGGATCATAAGTAACCGATTCTATTTCTTCTTGGCTATTGTATTTGAAGGTCCAAGAAATATTTCGCTCCCAAATTTCTACAGGTAATTTAATCCGATCCGTTTTGCCACTTGTAAATTTGATTTCTAAAACAACAGGCATTACCATTTGCTCTAAATTATCTAAAGTAATCAATACCCCTTTTGATACGTCTTTAATATCATTGTACTTCACTTCACTCACGGCTACATCCAATCTCCAATTATTGACAAACCAACCTCTCCAAAACCATTGTAAACTTTCTCCAGCTACATTTTCAATAGTTCTAAAAAAATCGTCCGGGGTTGGATGTTTGTAAGCCCACCTTTCAATATAAGTGGTAAATGCACGATCAAAGCGTTCTTTTCCCAAAATTTGTTCCCGCAATAAAGTAAGCCCTTCCCCTGGTTTACGATAGGATAAAGTACCATTATTTCTTTCTTTATAATTAGCTACATAACTCAAAACTGGCTCAAGTCCAATAGCCGTATAGGTATTGGCAATAATATGTTTATCAACGGGTCCCTTGTATTTGTATTCACCATGATTAAAATCTGCTTGAGATAAGGAATTAATAAAAGTGTTAAATCCTTCATCCATCCAGCCATACAATCTTTCATTGGATCCTACAATCATTGGGAACCAGGTATGTCCAAATTCATGGTCGTTCACGCTCATTAGTCCTGCTGTTTTAGCTCGTGCTCCACAAAATACAATGCCAGGATATTCCATTCCTCCTACATTACCTGCTACACAAGTTGCAACAGGATAAGGATAGGTATACCATTTAGCAGAATTGTATTCAATCGATTTTTTCACATATTCTGTAGAACGCCCCCAAGCACTATCTCCATTGCTTTCCACAGGGTAAGCAGAAACTGCTATTGATTTTTTTCCTGCTGGTAAATTTATTTTTGCTGCATCTATAATAAAAGAAGAGGAAGCCGCCCACGCAGCATCACGTGCATTTACAATTTTAAAATGCCATGTTAGTTCTTTATTTGTTACGCTATTTTTATTTTCCTCTTCTACTTCTTCTGCACTTCTAATCAAAATGGTTTTATCGGAAGCTGCTGCAGTATTCCAACGCTTTAGTTGTTGAGGCGTATACACTTCTTTAGGATTCATTAATTCACCAGATGCAACCACCATAATATTTGATGCAGCAGTAATTGATAAATCAAAGTCTCCATATTCTAAATAAAATTCACCTGGACCTGAATAGGGAGCTGTGTTCCATCCTAGCACATCATCAAAAACACACATTCTAGGATACCACTGTGCAACAGTAAATATTTTTCCATTTTTTGTTGGTAAGATGCCCATTCTATCAGAACCATAGTCAGGTGAAATAAAAGAATAAACTATTTTAATTTTTATTTTACCGCCATAGGCAGTTATTGCTTTTGGTAAAAAAATTTGCATACGCGTATCCTCAATCATAAACTTAACATCGGTAGTCGTTTCAGTTTTGGAATCACTTATAATACTTACTGATTTTATTTTATAGCCTGCATCAAATTTTTGTCCATGACCGGCATTTCTACTTCCACTGATTGGGACTATTGCATTGCCACGAGAGTCCTCTTTAAATATATTTTGATCTAACTGCATCCAAATAAAACTTAAATTCTGTGGACTATTATTGGTATAAGCTAAAGTTTCTGTACCACTTATTTCATTGGTTACTTCATTCAACTTAACAGCTAATTTATAATCTGCTTTATTTTGCCAATATTTTGGACCCGGTTCTCCTATAGACGACCTATATTCGGTTCCATTCTTTGTATAAAAGAAGGGGGCAAAGGCGTCATGATAATTATATTTAGACGCAGGAGCTGTTGTTTGTGCAAAAACTTTTTGTTGATATTTTAAAACAAACAAGCAGAAAAGGAGAAAGCAATAAATTTTTTTCATTAAGTATAAATTTAGACCTCTAATTTACAAAAAATAAGTAAAGAAGAGGCATGACGTAAATAAATAGGGTGACACATAAAGTTCAATTTGTCTTACCTTTGTTGTATAATCAATAAAAACATGAATCAAAATATAATCATTGCTGTTTGGGTGTTGTCTGCTATCTATTGTATTTATAAGCTCAATAAAAGATCTAAATCTATTTCATTAGATGGTGTTATAGGATATACTCCCGGATTAGAGGTAATTATGGTCGTTGTTTTGGGACCTTTATTGGCCGTAATTGATATATCACTAACCTGGATCAGAATTTACAAAGAAGCAGAAGAAGCAAGAAGAAGAGCAAAATAATCCAATTCATTCATATAATTGTTTACTAAAATATATTTGTAAAGGGGTACATTTAAAGTGTTCATTTATACATTTTTAATTGTAATAAAATAAAAGTCATGAAGCTTAACAAAATCTTACTTTCTTTAGGATTATTCCTAGTCGCTATTTCTTCAATTAAAGCACAGCCTATAGCAAAAATTATTGCTGGAATGTCTGTTGATAGATTAAAATCTTATGATCAATTTATTCAAAACGAAATAGAACAAAATAAAATTTCTGGAGCTGTTTCCCTAATTATGAGAAATGGAGCAATCGTTCAAAAAAAGGTTTTTGGATACAAAGATATAATTAACAAAGAGCCAATGAAATCGGATGATTTGTTTTATATACAATCAATGACCAAACCTATTATCACGGTAGCATTTATGATGTTATTTGAAGAAGGACATTTTTTATTAACGGATCCCGTTTCTAAATATATTCCTGAATTTAAAAATATGCGTGTAATAAAAAATATAGAGGACGGGATTCATGGAGAAACTGAAATTTTACAAAGTGAAATTACCATTGCTCAATTATTATCTCACACTGCAGGATTAACTCATGGTATTAGTGGAAATAAATTTGATAATGAGTGGATAAAAGAAGTCTATTGGAAACCTTGGAATAACATCAGAGAGAGAACCCTTAGCTTTACTACATTACCGATGATAGGACAACCTGGAAAGCAATGGTATTATAGCGCTGCGCCAGATTTGCTTTCTACCTTGATTGAAAAATTTTCTGGAAAAACAACCGATGAATTTTTAAAAGAAAGAATTTTCAACCCATTGGGAATGAATAATACTGGGTATAATTTAACAGAAGAACAAATTGAACGTGTAGTAAAAGTATACAATGTAGAAAAAAATGGAACACTTACTTTAGCACCAAGACAACCTCAATCAAAAGGAAATACAGTATGGAGTGGTATGAATGGATTATTTTCTACACCCGAAGATTATTTAAAATTTTGCCAAATGCTCCTCAACAATGGCAATTGGAAAGGGAAACAATATTTAAGTCGAAAAACTATCGATATCATGACAAAAAATCATGTTGGTGATTTGTATGTTAGAGCCAATGCAGACAGACAAGGTGAAGGTTTTGGTTATGGCTTTGCGCTTATTGAAGAGCTTGCTAAAACAAACCAATTGGGTTCAAACGGATTATTTTATTGGTCTGGTGCATTTAACACTCATTTTTTCATTGATCCTAAAGAAAAATTAATTTCCCTATTTTTTACACAATCTAATCCACATGATATTTACTATCATATGAAAATGAGACAGTTTGTATATCAAGCAATTGTGGATTAAATTATTTATTTTTATATAATTTGTCTAACAATTCGTAACGCCCATCATTTAATGCTTTTTCTGTTCTTGATTTTACATCAATCACCATTACAGGTGGGGTAGGGTCATTTGCACTAACCACTTTCCATTCTGGCAAATTGGCGCCATTGGGATTATAGTTTTTAATAAAATTTGCAAAATAATTATTCATAGTTTGTGAAACTTGAAAATCATCCGATGTCCAAGCAAATTCTTTAATTAAATGTAAGTTACCCATGCAATATTCAATTTCAGCAGCATGTGGTGCACCAACTGCGTGTGCTGGGGCGGAAGCGCCAACTAAAGCAGGACGAAGTTTACTGTATAAATAACGATATATTGGTTGGCTGCTGTTTTTACGATGTAAATCAAACCACTTCCAAGTAGAAAACCCAATAAATTTATCTCCAGAAATAGCCGTTGCAGCAAGTTCTACTTCTTTTTCCGAATGTGCAGCATACACAGATAAAAATTCATCGGTATGATTTGGATAAGCCTCCTTCACTTTGTTGATATAATTTTCAACTGTGTAAGGCTGACCAGCCATGAATGCATTGGCTGAACCTTCTGCTGAATTCCAGCCTACTAATAATGGAATTTGAGCTTGTTCTTTTGCAGTATAAATTTCATTCAAATACTTAGGTAAAAAATAACCATCTAAAACAACCGGGAAGCGGTCTTCCCCTTTTGATTCTGCGTACATTTCATAAACTTCACGAGCACTTAACGCTCTTAATACTTTTAAAGAGGTAGCACCTGCTTTGTCTGCAAAATTTTTGCCTACTTTTTCTGCTTCATTTAAAGAAACTGGCGCCATAGTTGGAAAGATTCCAGCACCACTTTCACCAATAGCGGCATTTACTAATCCTTTTGATAACGGAGAACTCATTTGATAGCTAACTGCTACAGAACCTGCAGATTCACCAGCTATAGTTACGTGATTTGGATCTCCGCCAAATGCGGCAATATTATTTTTAACCCATCTTAATGCAGCAAGTTGATCATAATATCCATAATTGCCTGAAGATTTATGTGGAGATTCTGCACTCAATTCTGGGTGCGCAAAATTTCCAAATATATTTAAACGATAATTGCAGGTAATTACGACTATTCCCTTTTTAGCCATCGTTTCCCCATCATATCTTGGTTCAGAGCCATCCCCGGCCACATTACCACCGCCATAAAAATAGACAAGTACAGGTAAATTTTTTGTGTTACGTGTTGCAGGCGTCCAAACATTTAAATAAAGACAATCTTCACTCACGCCATTGGATCTTGAATTCATATCATCCCAAATTAGCACTTGCATCGGTCTTGGTCCAAAGTGTTTCGTTTCTTTCACCCCTTTCCAAGAAGCAATAGGTTGAGGATCTTTCCAACGTAATTCTCCTATTGGCGGCTTAGCAAAAGGCACTCCAAAATAGGTTTGGATACCCGATTTCGTATCGTAATTACCTTCAATGATTCCATTTTGAGTGATGGTTTGTACAGAAAACCCATTGTTATTAGCTTGTGCGATAACAAAAAGAGTGAAAATGCTGAAGCAAAATGCAAGAAATATTTTTTTCATAGGTATTTTTTAATCAATAAGTTTTTTATAGAACTACACAATTTATTAAAAAAATTTATTAACTTGATATGCAATTAAAAAAATTATGAAAAAACAACTTTTACTGGCTTTTGCTATAGCCAGTTCGCTTTATGTAACAGCTCAAGTTAAAGTAAAACCTGAAGATACAGAGTATTATACCCCTGTGCCAAATAAAGTAACCCCAGCAAAAGGAATTACGAGTGCGCCATCTGATGCCATTGTTTTATTCAATGGAAACAATATGGATGAATGGGAATTAGAAAATAATCCAAAGAGTGATAAAAAATGGGACCTTATTGATGGTGCTATGCGTGTAAGTAAAACAAATGGTGATCTTCAAACAAAAAGAAAGTTTATGAACTTTCAATTGCATATAGAATATAATATACCAAGCAATGTTAGTGGATCTGGACAAGGCAGGGGAAACAGTGGGATTTTTTTAGCGGGATTGCCTGAAGGTATTGGAAATGCTGGCGGATATGAATTACAAGTGTTAGATAATTATATCAACACCACTTATGTCAATGGTCAAGTGGGAAGTATTTATAAACAAAATCCTCCTTTAGTAAATGCAGCTTTGCCTGCAGGAGAGTGGCAAAGTTTTGATGTTATTTGGACTGCCCCATTGTTTAATGAAGATGGCACCTTAAAATCAGCTGCTAGAATTACTGTGTTTCATAATGGAATTTTACTTCAAAATGATTTCGTATTAAATGGAGATACCCCTTATGTAGGTAAACCCGTATATGTAAAACACGGAGCAAGTCCTATTAAATTACAAGCGCATGGCGATAAAAGCGAACCACTCAGTTATAGAAATATTTGGGTAAGACCTTTGTAATAAGAAGTTATAAATTAAGTGCTGCTAGTTTAATACTTTAGTTATAACTATAGTTAAAACTAAACTGTGATTTATTTAACATTACTCATTGGATAAATAATTGAATGATGGATACGCCAATTAGTCCTAGAATGGAAATTAAAGTTTCCATAACGGTCCAAGATAAAAAAGTTTGTTTCAGCGTTAGTTTAAAAAATTCTTTATACATCCAGAAACCAGAATCATTAATATGTGATCCAAAAACACTACCTGCACCAACTGCCAACACCATTAGTTCTGGAGAAACATTCCCAATAATCACCAAAGGGGCAACAATGCCTGCTGCTGTTAATCCTGCAACAGTGGCTGAACCTAAGGTAACTCTTAGTAAAGCGGTAATTACCCATGCGAAAAGCAAAGGAGACATTTGTAATTTATTACTAAATGAAGCAATATAAGATCCGGTTCCGCTATCAATCAAGACTTGTTTAAAAACACCTCCACTTGTTATAATCAATACAATCACTGAAATACCTGCTATGGCTTCATTTGACCAAAGCATTATTTCTTGCATTGATTTTTTTCTTTTTAATCCAAAAAAATATACAGCAGCTAATACAGCAAATAAAAGTGCAATAGTTGAATCACCAATAAAAGAAAGAAAAATTCGAATTGAATTTTCTTTGGAAAAAATCATATTAGCAATTACTGAAATACTGATCAATAAAACAGGTAATAATGCAATAAAAAAACTTGCAAAGACAGGGGGTAAGTTTTTTTCATTTACAATTTTTGAATTTCCAAAAAGTTCAGGGACCTCTGTTTTTACTTCCTTTAGTAGTCTCCCTAAAACCGGTCCAGCAATGATTACAGTGGGTACTGCAATCATTAAACCATACATCAAAGTCAATCCCATGTTTGCATGGAATGCATTCACTAATACCACCGGGCCTGGGTGTGGTGGTAAAAAACAATGTGTAGTGGATAAAGAAGCAGCCATGGGCATTACAATATAAAGTAATGGAAGACCTGTCCTTTTAGCAATTGAAAAAACTAAAGGTACCAAAATGATAAATCCTAGATTATAATACAAAGGAATTCCAATTAAAAATCCTGTAATTAAAATGGACCATTGAATATTTTTTTCACCTACGCTTTTAATAAGTGTAGAAGAGATTTGTTCTGCTGCACCACTAATTTCTAAAATCTTTCCAAGAATCGCTCCTAGACAAATAATAAGCGCTAGCCCACCCAAGGTGCTGCCTACTCCTTTTTCAATAGAAAGCAATAAAGCTGCAGGTTGCATTCCAAGTAATAATCCAGAAATAATGGCTACAATTAGTAAAGATAAAAATGGACTTACTTTTTTTATGGTAAGAAATACCTGAAACGTGATTGCAAGAATAATTACTAGAAATGTCATCCGCTTTTTTTGAATTAATCAATATTAACTTACGTTGTTTACTAATGTTCCAATAAAGTCTATCGAAATTAAAATTTCATCTTTGGAACGTAATGTAAAATCATTCCCTGGTACAATACCTGTTCCGGTCATTATTAAACAGCCTTTAGGAAAGGAGCATTCTGCATATACATAAGAAACCAATTCTGCTAGACTACGTTTCATTTGATTAAGTGTTACACTTCCTTCAAAAATAATTGATTGTGCTCTTTTTATTTGCATTTGTATTTTTGAATTTAAATTAATGGGTTCATTTGTTACAAATACACAGGGTCCTAAAGCTGCACAACCATCATAGGTTTTAGCTTGTGGAAGGTATAAAGGATTTTCTCCTTCAATACTTCTACTGCTCATGTCATTACCAATGGTGTAGCCAATTATTTTTCCGGATGAGGTAACCACTAATGTTAATTCTGGTTCCGGGACATCCCAAACAGAGTCTTTACGGATATTCACTTTATCCCCTGTACCGACCACTCGATGAGCAGACGCTTTAAAAAATACTTCGGGTCTTTGAGCCTCATAAACTTTTGCGTAAAAATCACTTGCGCCTGATGCTTTTGATTCTGCTTGTCGACCAATTTTACTTCTTAGATAGGTTACCCCACAAGCCCATAATTCTTGGTTTTGTATGGGTGCTACTATAGAGGAAAGATTAATCGATGGAGATTTTTGAAGAATTTTTATTAGCCCCTCTATTTTTTCCAATAAGTGATCATCATTAATGAAGGTATCCCAATCATGTTCTTTGAATAAGTAAAAATCATTTTCTTTTTCAATAACTATCCCTTCTTTTGTTTTGTATAATTTCATTTAGTATAGTTGGTCTATTGATTCTCTATTGTCTAGTTAAATTTAAGGTGTTTTTTATAGATTAATTGTTGGACTTGTATTTGATTTTTAGAGCAACTAGATGATATTATAAATAAAAAAGCCCTTAACAAAAGTTAAGGGCTTGTGGCACCACCCGGGCTCGAACCGGGGACACAAGGATTTTCAGTCCTTTGCTCTACCAACTGAGCTACAGCGCCATCATTCAGTACCTATAAATCTATTAGATATATAATGAACCGGGCAGCAAATATAGGCTAGGCCGCCTTAAATAGCAAAAAATATAGAATTTTTATTGAAAATCAGTATTTTACTAAGCAGAAGTGGCCACAATAAAAAAAGATACAATAATGAAAGCCAAGCCAATCCACTGTTTCAGACTTAGTCTTTCTTTAAAAAAGAAGTAGCCTATTAAGACCGATAATAACTGACTACTGATAATTAAAATATTAATCACCATAATAGGCAAATACTGATAAGATAGGTTTATCGCCAATCCACCCGAGACCAATAACAATCCTAATTTTAAATAGGTAACAATATGCTTTGCACTTATATAATTAAATGTGTTTTTTAATAAACCATCTTTTATTATCAATACGAAACCAAATAACATAGCCGTGGTTTCTATTACAAAACTAAAACCTAAAGGACCCCAGTAGCTAATTGGATAAACATATAGCGCGTAAGAACTACCCCAAAAAAAGCTAGCTAGTAATCCAAACAACATACCGTTTTTTTGTTCATTGATACTTGTACTTTTTTTCTCCTGAAAATATATAAGTAATAAACCTACTGTTGAACAAATGAAAGCGTATAAATAATTTACTTTCCAAACTTCACCTACAATAAATACAGCAGTTAAAATAGTAAACAATTTTATCGCAGATACAGGTACTACAATACTTACAGGCGCTCGCTGTATACCCCTTAAAAAAAATACTAGTCCAAAAATATTAAAAATGCTTAATGCTATTGTTAATAAAAATGGGATACCAATGCTTAATGTATGTATAGTCCAACCTTTTAAAAATGGTTTTTCTCTGCATCCAAAATATAAAATGGAAAATATACCCGAAGCAAATAAGCCTCTATAAAACATGCCAATTTGATAGGGAATAGTTTGGGTTACTTTTTTCCAATAGGAATTACTTATTGCAAAACAAAAGGCGCCAATTAAAACAAAAATAATTCCCATTATTAATATTCACAGTTTTTAGGCGTTCTCGCAAATGGAATAACGTCTCTAATATTGGTCATGCCTGTAACAAACTGTATCATTCTTTCAAAACCTAGTCCAAAACCAGCATGTGGAACCGTACCGAATCTTCTGGTGTCTAAATACCAACTCATCTCTTCTAATGGAATATGCATGTCCTTCATTCTGGCTTCTAGCTTGTCTAAGCGCTCCTCCCTTTGACTTCCACCTACTATCTCTCCGATTCCCGGCGCAAGTATATCCATAGCTGCAACTGTTTCTTTGCCTGACGCGCACCCATCATTCATACGCATATAAAATGCTTTGATTGCTGCAGGATAACCAGTCACAATAACTGGTTTTTTAAAATGTTGTTCAACTAAATATCTTTCATGCTCACTTTGTAAATCAATTCCCCACTTTACTTCATATTGAAATTTCTTTTTCTTATAATGATTGCTATTTAATAAAATAGTAATTGCTTCCGTGTAAGTGATTCGTTCAAAATTATTATGGACAACTAATTCTAATTTTTCTCTTAATCCAAAGCCGCTTCTTTTTTCTATAGGCAATTGTTTTTCTTCTTCTGCCAATCTCGTATCTAAAAAATCAATATCGTCTGCATTATTTTTTAACGCATAATTAATTAAATATTTAATAAACTCTTCTGCTAAATTCATGTTGTCTTCAATATCATAAAAAGCCATTTCTGGCTCTATCATCCAAAATTCTGCTAAATGTCGTGTAGTGTTTGAATTTTCTGCACGAAAGGTGGGGCCAAATGTATAAATCTCTGAAAAGGCCATTGCGCCTAGTTCTCCTTCAAGTTGACCACTCACAGTTAAGTTGGTTCCCTTACCAAAAAAATCTTGAGTATAATCAATTTCTCCTTTTTCATTTTTTGGAGCACCCTCTAAAGGAAGTGTAGTTACACGAAACATTTCACCTGCGCCTTCTGCATCTGAACTAGTAATAATAGGTGTGTGTAAATACACAAAACCACGTTCGTTGTAAAATTGATGAACTGCAAATGCCAATGCATGTCTTAATCTAAATACGGATCCAAAGGTATTGGTACGAAAACGCAAATGTGCCTTCTCTCTTAAAAATTCTAAAGAATGCTTTTTAGGCTGTAATGGAAATTTTTCTGCATCACTGTCGCCCAAAACTTCTATTGTTTTTGCTTTTACTTCAACCAATTGTCCCTTCCCTAAACTTTCCACTACTGTACCAATAATTTTTAAAGAGGCACCAGTGGTGATACGTTTTAATGTTGCTTCCTCAAATTCTCCTAAAGAAGCCACTATTTGAATATTGGCATTGGTGCTTCCATCGTTTAAAGCTATAAACTGATTATTTCTAAAAGTGCGTACCCATCCCATTACGATTACTTCAGACCCAGTTGGAGTGCCCGATAACAATTGCTTTATTTTGATTCTTTGATTGAACATATTGATGATTTCGAATGGCAAAGATAATTGGTTTAGGTCCCCAATTAGCTTGATTTAGGTATAAAAACATATAAAAAATTGTTTTTTTGTTAAAAATCTACTTAACATTGCATAAGCAAAGTGCCAATTGATTCATTTTATGTTGATGGCTTGCTAACCTAATTTCCCATTATTCAATAGTCGGTCTCAATCATTTCAATCCTTGATTCGATTTTTAATTAAACCATAGTTAAACAGTGCCAGAAAAAGACGAGAAACCAAAAAGAGGGCGTAAACCCATTGCAGCAAACCCAGCCGCAAATCCAGCTCCCACAAGTAGTTCAGAAAAAAAGTCAATAGGTAAAAAACCTATTCCATCAAAAAAGGCTGATTCTACAAAGGAAGACAACGAAGACGATAAAGCGGCTCAAATTGCGCAAGCGCTATTCGGAGACGAGAGCGATGCAAGTGTTAACCCAGAAGGGGAAGCCAATAATAATATGGATGCGTCTGCTGATTCAAAGTTGACCAATTCAACAAATGAGGAAGCTGTTGCCAACGGCTCAACTAATGGGCCTAATTTACCTGCTCAACGCTACCCTCAGCCTAAGAAGGAGCCTGTTTTTAATGTAGAGTTTGATGGCATCATTGAATCTGAAGGTGTTTTAGAAATGATGCCCGACGGATACGGTTTTCTTCGTTCTTCTGACTACAATTATTTATCTTCTCCAGACGATGTATATGTTTCTCCTTCACAAATAAAGTTATTTGGACTAAAAGTAGGCGACACCGTTCATGGAACTGTTCGTGTTCCTCGAGAAGGTGAAAAATATTTTGCACTTACTAAGGTAAATCAAGTCAATGGAAAAAATCCGGATGAAATTCGCGATCGTATCCCTTTTGATTATTTAACTCCAATTTTCCCTTTTGAGAAATTAAATTTATATACTTCTCCTACAAATTATAGTACACGTATTATGGATTTGTTTACCCCAATTGGTAAAGGTCAAAGAGGTTTAATTGTGGCACAACCAAAAGTGGGTAAAACCATGTTATTAAAAGAAGTAGCCAATGCTATTGCTGCTAACCACCCAGAATGTTATTTAATTATTTTATTAATTGATGAAAGACCCGAGGAGGTAACTGATGTAGAGCGTTCTGTTAAAGGAGAAGTAATCGCATCTACTTTTGATGAGCCTGCTGAAAAACACGTTAAAGTTTCATCGGTTGCATTACAAAAAGCAAAACGATTAGTAGAGTGTGGTCATGATGTAGTTATTTTATTAGATTCTATTACACGTTTAGCACGCGCACACAATACTGTTGCACCAAGTTCTGGTAAAGTGTTATCGGGTGGTGTTGAAGCAACTGCTCTTTTGCGTCCTAAACAATTTTTTGGCGCAGCCCGTAAAATTGAAAATGGAGGATCACTTACCATATTAGCTACTGCTTTAATTGAAACTGGTTCTAAAATGGACGAAGTTATTTTTGAAGAGTTCAAAGGAACCGGTAATATGGAATTGGTTTTAGATCGTCGTTTAGCGAACAAACGTATTTTCCCTGCTATTGATTTAGTTGGATCAAGCACTCGTCGAGACGATTTATTATTAGATAAAGACGTTTTAGGCAGAATGAATATTCTTCGTTTGTTTATAAACGACATGAATAATGATGAAGCAATGAATGAATTATTAAAACGTATGCGTGGGACAAAAGACAACGAAGAATTTTTGGCAAGCATGAATCGTTAAATAAAAAAGGCACTTAAAAAATAAGTGCCTTTTTTATTAATAATAGAATATTAATTTTTCTTCACATCAGGCTTATTAGCTTTCTTCACATCAGGCGCTTTCGCGCCTTCTTCCTTAAAGTAATTACTATTTTCAATTTCTTCACGTACTTTTTCAGGTACCAAATAGCGAATAGTAATCCCTTGCTTCCTATTGTTCCGAATTAGTGTGGCGGATAATTGTAATAAGGGTGCTTCTAATATTTTTACACGCGCCCCATAATCATTGCTTATATCAAAACCTTCGCGACGGTATACAATAAATTGATAATTCTTTACCAATATTTCAAAGTTTTTCCATTTCGGTAAATTTTGAAAACTATCTGCGCCCATGATTACAGTAAATTCATGTTGAGGATACTTTTCTGATAGATAGGTAAGCGTGTCAATGGTGTAAGATGGTTTTGGTAAGGAAAATTCAATGTCAGATACTTTTAATTGCATATCATCTTCAATAGCTAACTTGGCTAAATGCAAGCGCTCGTATTCGTTCAATAAACTTCCCACTGGTTTCAGTGGGTTTTGAGGCGACACCACCAACCATACCTGTTTTAAATCAGAATGATTGGCTACATAGCTGGCCACCATCAAATGACCATTGTGTATTGGATTAAAAGATCCAAAAAATAAACCAATCTTCATTTATTTAATATATTGATAATCAATAATTTATCTTTATTTTGGGGCAATAAAGATACTATCTGCCTCATTCATTCTTAAGCTTAATTGGTATCCAGCTACGGAAATTGAAATGGGATCACCCAATGGTGCAATTTGCTCTACAGTTATTCGCTCACCAGGTATACAACCCATCTCCATTAGTTTTAAAAAGATATCATCATTTTCAAAAGAATGAATTACACCAGACTCTCCCATTTTTAACTCAGATAGTTTCTTCATAGTAATAATGCAAAGATAGTTTCTGTTTTACACAAATAGTTACGAAATTTGGAGGATTGAATAAGAATCCTTTAAGAATATGAATGTCTCTTTTAATAGTGCAGATAAAAATACAAGAGTCGGAAATCGATTGGCGCTAAAATCTTTTATTGAAACCGCAGTGCGGAAAGAGGGACTTACTATAGTCAACCTAGAATATATTTTTTGTTCTGATAAATTTTTACTCAACATTAATAAGTCCTACTTAAGACATGATTATTACACCGACATTATTAGTTTTGATCTTTCAGAAATAAAAGGTTCCCTTATAGGTGAAGTTTATATTAGCGTTGAGCGCGTAAAAGACAATGCAAAAACACTTAAAACACCATTTAAAGAGGAAATATTAAGGGTACTATTCCATGGTGCCTTACATTTTTGCGGTTACAAGGATAAAACGCCTGCTCAAGCCAAAGAAATGCGTAAACAGGAGAATAAGTGGCTTAAGTCTTATTTTAAATCCATTTCATAAGTAAGTTCAATAAAAACGTTCCACATAGCACAATAACGTTCTACATAAACAAAAGGAGAAAATTTTGATTCATTGCTATGTTCCACGTGACACATTAACGTTCTACATAAACAATATTTTACTATATTTGTACGCTATGAGAATTAGGAATCCAAAGGGTAAATACAAAACAACCTGTGGCAAATGTGATGGACCATTAGAAGAAGAGCTAATTGGAAGACAAAGATATTGTAGAGCTTGTAAGAACATTCATACAAAAATAAACCGTAAACAAAATTCAGAACTATCTGAATTAGAAAAAATGAAAGCAAATGCAAGATCCTATTTGAATGTATATCTTAAGAGGGGTAAAATAATAAAAACGAATTGCATTCTGTGTGGTGATTCAAATGTTGAGGCACATCAAAGCGATTATACAAAACCCTTAGAAGTTATTTGGTTTTGTAGAAAATGTCATCTTGAATACAAAAAAACAAGGGGTGCTGATTAATATTAACTTTATTTGAATTGCTTGGTATTCAATACAAACTTATCTTTACAACTTATATGTTTCCAAAATACAATGTCATAGTAGTAGGTGCAGGCCACGCAGGTTGTGAAGCAGCAGCGGCGGCGGCCAACATGGGATCCAAAGTTTTGTTGGTCACTATGAATATGCAAACTATTGCTCAAATGAGTTGTAACCCAGCAATGGGAGGTATTGCTAAAGGTCAAATCGTAAGAGAAATAGATGCATTAGGAGGATATAGTGGAATTGTAACAGATTTGAGTACTATTCAATTTAGAATGCTTAATAAAAGTAAAGGCCCTGCAATGTGGAGTCCTAGAGCTCAAAACGATAGGCAATTATTTGCTAGCAAATGGAGAGAAATGTTAGAAAATACCCCTAATGTAGATTTTTACCAGGATTCTGTGCATGAATTAATAATAAAAGAGAATAAGGCCTGTGGGGTAATTACCTCTTTAGGTCATAAAATTCATTCTGATGCAGTAATTATAACGAGTGGTACATTCTTGAATGGAATAATTCATATAGGTGAAAAACAATTAGGTGGTGGTAGAGTTGCTGAAAAAGCTGCAACTGGAATAACAGAACAACTAGTTTCATTTGGATTAGTATCAGATCGATTGAAAACCGGTACACCACCAAGGGTTGATGGGCGAAGTTTGAACTATACAAAGATGGAAGAACAGAAGGGAGATGAGAAAATTGTGGGATTCTCTTATATGGATATTCCGAAGGTGAAAGCCGAAAAACAGCGATCATGTTGGATAACCTATACTGATCCTATTGTACATGATATACTAAAAACTGGTTTTGATAGGAGTCCTATGTATCAAGGTAGAATAGAAGGCATTGGTCCTAGATATTGTCCAAGTATAGAAGATAAAATAAATAGGTTTGCGGATAGAGAACGACATCAATTATTTGTAGAACCGGAAGGTTGGAATACAGTTGAAATATATGTAAATGGATTTAGTACAAGTTTACCAGAAGAAGTACAATACGAAGCTCTTCGTAGAGTACCTGGATTTGAAAAAGCGCGTATGTTTCGACCTGGTTATGCAATAGAGTATGATTACTTTCAGCCAACTCAGTTAAATTATACACTTGAAACGAAGGCAATAAATAATTTATATTTTGCTGGACAAATAAATGGAACAACAGGTTATGAAGAAGCTGCATGTCAAGGGATCATGGCAGGAATCAATGCACATTTAAAAATTAATGAGAAAGAGGCATTTATTCTAAAGAGAAGTGACGCCTACATAGGCGTTTTAATAGATGATCTAATAAGCAAAGGTACCAACGAACCATACAGAATGTTTACCTCCCGTGCTGAATTTAGAACTTTATTAAGACAGGATAATGCAGATTTGAGATTAACTAAAATAAGTAATAATTTAGGATTAGCGAGCAAGGAAAGATTAAATAAAGTGGAAGAAAAAACTAGAGAAGTAACAAATATTAAAACGGTACTTTCTAATCAGACAATCCTACCAAATGAAGTAAATCAATTTTTGTTAAGTATTAATTCGATGATAATAACTGAGAAGCAGAAAGCATCGAAACTTATTTTGCGCCCTAATATTAGTCTAAAAGAAGTAATGGATCACTGCTCAGCATTAAAAATTAAATTAGAAGATAAAGAGAGCGATCATTTAGAGCAAGCCGAAATACAAGTAAAATATGAACGTTATATAGAAAAAGAAAAGGAAATTGTAGAGCGTATGTTAACATTAGAAAATAAAATGATTCCTACCAATTTTGATTATGATAAATTAGCTGCATTATCGATAGAAGCACTACAAAAGTTCAAAAAAATTCGTCCATTAACAATAGGACAAGCTAGTAGAATTAGCGGTGTAAATCCAAGTGATATACAAATACTGATGGTATTTATTGGACGTTGATAAATATTAAAAAATTAACAACATGCCTAAAAAATTATTTCTATTAGATGCACTTGCATTAATATATCGTGCATACTATGCTTTAATAAGGACTCCTAGAATAACAACTACAGGAATAAACACCAATGCTCAATTTGGATTTACAAATACCTTATTGGAAATTATTAAAAAAGAAAACCCAACACATATAGCGGTGTGTTTTGACACACACGCTCCAACAGAACGACATACCAATTTTACAGATTATAAAGCCAATCGACAAGAGGCACCCGAAGACTTATTGGATTCCTTACCACATATAAAATCTATTATTGAAGGATTTAACATTCCTGTTATAGAATATGATGGTTATGAAGCAGACGATATAATCGGAACACTCGCTTGGCAAGCTGCTGATAAAGGATATGATGTCTATATGGTAACACCAGATAAAGATTATGGGCAGTTGTTAATACATTCTAATGTATATATATGGAAACCACCAGCATTTGGAAACAAGGAAGAAATAGTAGACGCAAAGAAAATTTGTGAAAAATGGGATATTGAACGCGTTGAGCAGGTAGTTGATATGTTAGGATTAATGGGTGATGCTGCTGATAATATTCCAGGTATACCAGGTGTCGGTGAAAAGACTGCAGCTAAACTATTAAAATTATATGGGACTTTAGAAGAAGTTTTAGCTAATGCAGATAAGATAACAGGTTCCATGGGAGAAAAAGTACGTGCTGGAAAAGAGTCAGCATTAATGAGTAAAAAATTGGCTACCATTATAACAAACGTACCTGTAAGTTTTAATGAAGAACTGTTCCGTATAAAAGAAAAAAATAAAATTGCACTGACCGAAATATTCAATGAATTAGAATTTAAAACATTGGGTAAAAGAATTTTAGGTGAAACTTTCTCCATAAATGTTGGTTCAAGTTCAGATGAAATTCAAGTTAATAAGGAAAATCAAAGAGATTTATTTGGGAACACTGTTAAGATTAAGAAAATTAAGAATAAAATAAAAAATGAGGAGGAGTTGGTTATAAATAATGAATTAGAAGATGAAAGTCAAGCATTAGAATATAATAAGGAAATAGGAGAACCAAAAGAAATAGTGGTAAATAAAAACATAAATAATACACTACATAATTATTATGCTGTAGTAGGAAAAACTAAAATTATAGAATTAGTAGAAGAACTTATGAAGCAAAAGGAAATATGTATTGATACAGAAACAACTGGAATAAATGCCAACAATGTATCATTAGTAGGACTGAGTTTTTCTTATAAAAAACATGAAGGATATTATGTTCCAATTTCAAATGATGACGAAGAAGAGAACGGTGCAAAATATATTCTTAATTTATTCAAACCTCTATTTATTGAGGAAAATATACTATGGATAGGACAAAATCTTAAGTATGATTTTTTAGTATTAAAATGGTATGGAGTTGAATTGCTTGGTAAAACTTTTGATACCATGTTGGCACATTATGTTATTGAGCCAGAAGGTAGAAGAAGTATGGATTTACTGAGTGCACAATATTTAGGTTATGAACCAATTTCTATAGAGACATTAATTGGAAAAAAAGGGAAGAATCAAAGTAATATGCGAGACGCTCCTTTGGAATTGGTTAAAGAATATGCAGCAGAAGATGCTGATATAACCTATCAATTAAAAAATTGTTTTGAACCACTTATAAAAGAAAAGTGCGTAGAAAATGTTTATGAAAAAGTAGAAAACCCATTGGTTCGTGTGTTGGTTGAAATGGAATATGAAGGAGTAAAAGTAGATGTAGATTTTTTAAATGAGTATAGTAAGGTTTTAGAAGTGGAAGCAAAAATAAGCGAAGAGCGGGTATATGAACAAGCAGGTGTTCGTTTTAATCTAGCCTCTCCTAAACAACTTGGTGAAGTTTTATTTGATATATTAAAATTAGATCCAAAAGCTAAAAAGACTAAAACGGGACAATATGCAACAGGAGAAGATGTACTACAAAAAATGGCATCAAAGCATAAAATTGTTGATGATATATTAAATTTTAGAGAATTAACAAAACTTAAATCAACCTATGTTGATTCAATCCCTTCTTTAATCAATACAAAGACAGGAAGAGTACATACAAATTATGCGCAAGCCATTGCAGTAACAGGTAGATTAAGTAGTACCAATCCTAATTTGCAAAATATACCTATCAGAACAGAGCGAGGAAGAGAAATAAGAAAGGCATTTATTCCTCGAGCTACTAATCGAGTCTTAATTAGTGCAGATTATTCTCAAATTGAATTAAGAATTGTTGCTGCAATAAGTGGAGATATAAATATGTGTGATGCATTTAAACAAGGTAAGGACATTCATACAGCAACAGCAGCAAAAATTTACGGTATTAAAGAAGAAGAAGTCACTAAAGAGATGCGTTATAAAGCAAAAAGTGTAAATTTTGGAATAATTTATGGTCAAGGCGCATTTGGATTGGCTGAAAATTTGGGTATATCAAGAACAGAAGCCAAAGAAATAATTGATAACTATAAAAAAGAATTTCCCAACATTCAATTGTACATGGATCAACAAATAAAACAAGCAAAAGAATTAGGATATGTGGAAACATTAATGGGCAGAAAAAGGTGGTTAAGGGATATAAATAGTAGCAATTTTACGGTACGTGGTTTTGCTGAAAGAAATGCCATAAACTCACCAATTCAAGGTTCAGCAGCTGATATGATAAAAATGGCCATGATAAATATTCATAGAGAAATGAATAAAAGTAAATGGGAGTCTAAAATGATTTTACAAGTTCATGATGAACTGGTCTTTGATGCGTTAGAAACAGAAGTTAAAGATTTAAAAATATTAATTCTGAATTGTATGAAAAGTGCTTTAAAGTTACCGAACGATGTTCCTGTAGAAGCAGAAGTTGGGGTTGGAAAAAATTGGTTGGAAGCACATTAGTCCTTTCTTTTATAAACAGGAACAGTACTACAAGGTTCCCCATACATTATACTTTTCACCATTGGTCTTAGCTTCTGGGTAATAGCAACATAAGCAGATTCACCAATGTATACATCACTACAACCTTTTATTACTACCCTTTGGTTATTATATATTGTGGTATCTAATTTATATATTTGATCTAGTAGTAGTTGTTCTCGTATTTTTATTTCATCGCCAAAATAGATAGCAGATGCATAGGGATTTAAAAATGCAACAATTAGCATATTAGCCCACATGGGAATGATAACATCTGCTGAACAATAAATTCCAACAATTTTTCCTTTGTATAAATTCCATTCTATATTCAACAGCGAGGCTCTGAAGTCCTTTTCTTTTAAGATTAACTCTTTAAATAAAAACGGCTTTATATCAAAAAGTATTATTTCATTCGCAGGTAAAAAACTTGCTAGATCAATGGTTAAAATTCCACTATCTGTTACTTTATTGATTAATAAGTCACCCATCTAATATAACTTAGCCCTGTTGTCAACAATATTTGCAATTTTCTTTAGAGCTATACTTGATCTAAATAATACACTTCTGGTTCTTTGTAATAACTCCTCTTTGAAAATAATAGGATCTTGTTGATATTGTCTTGCGCCTAGTGCATTAACACTAAGTATAAAAACACCAGAATTTGCAGCAATAGGTTCACTAATTTTATTTAGTAACGCTTTGTTAAAAGCAGCTCCAATTAACTTTGGCTCATTTCCAAGACCAGGAATCATTGAATAATTAAAACTTACGCTATCCGCTTTTTGAATGGTAGCCTTTATATTATTTGCAACAATTTGTAAATTTGTACCAATTAATTCCTTTTTTAATTTTTCTGCCTTCTTCTTGTCTCTAATGATGCCTTCTACTTGAGGTCTTACTACTTCGACACTACTTAAACCCTTTTTTTCTACACCATTAATATTAGCTACAATATAACTGTCACCAATTTCGAATGGTTCAGAAATAGAATTGTTTTCATTATCAAAAATCCAACGAACCAATGCACGACTAGCACCTATACCTTGTATTTCAAAATCATTTTCTTTTATACCAATTGCTGGCAAAACTTGTTTATTTATTTTTACTGCATTTGTATTAAAAGATTTTGAATCTTTTGAGCTTGCGGCAAACTGAGCTGCAGCTGTTGATGCTGCAGTAATAGTTTCATTACTTGGGATTATACTTTTTGATAAATAAGCGATTTTATAAGCAGGGCCTTTTGGTGTTTGTTTTAAAATTTCAATAAAATGATATCCATAATCAGTTTTAACTACCCCTTTTGACCCAACAGAATTATCGAAAGAAAAATCATTGATAGGCAATACCATTTGTCCTTGTGTAAACATAGGATATACACCCCCTTTTAATTTACTAGATTCGTCATCAGAATATTTAGCACATAATAAATCAAAATTGGCACCGCCTTTTATTGCAGTATTGATACTATCAATCAACCTTTTTGCAACACTGTCTTCTTTTATCCTTTGGCCATTCGTTGGGTTAATGGTAGCAACTAAAATATGCCTAACACTAGCACTATCTGACCACTGCTTCATACCTAAAACTTTTGCAATAGTGAAATATTTCCCATCTACATACGGACCGAAAACATTACCAATCCCAACATTTAAAATGGAGTCCTTATTTGGTATCATTAACGCTTTTTTGGTAATATAGCTATTATAAAAAGGTTGTTCAGTTCCAACTTTATTTAAAAATGTAGCGGGGTCTGTGGAATTTTTGAATTCTAGTTTTTGAACGTTGATCAATTGTAGTGCATTCAAACTATCCACACTTGATGGTGCAGCGCTAAAGCCAACAAAACCTATGTTTTTACTAGTTTCTTCAATTTGAAATGACGCAGCATGCTCCTTAATATAATTAGCAATTTCATCGTTTGAAACTTTAATAGCGCTATCTGCAATAACAGAATAAGGAAGCCCCACAAAAGAAATGTTTGCTAAATTACTAGTCTCTGCTAATTGTTTTTCTATCAACCATTTAGGTATTTGTATACCCTTAACAACCAAGGCTTGGTATTTATTTCTTAATCTATTTTCTATTGCAGGTTCGATATAAAATTGCTCAATTTGTTTAATTTGCTCTTTATTCTTGGATTTTTTTATTTGTGCAATTGCTTGTTTTGCATCATTAGAATTGAAAACTCCAGAATTTTTATCAGTAAATTCTTGTTTGAAAGGAGATTCATTACCAAATAATACATCAGTAAGTTCTTTGGTACCTATAGTAATTGCTAATTTCTTTTCTTCAGATTTAAACAAAAGTCGTTCTACCTCTTGATTCCAAAGATATCCAATTAATTGTTCTCTGTTAATCCCTTGAGCAGCATAGTTTTGAACTTGAATGTTCAGTTTTTCTTCGAAATCTGGTTTATTAATAACGACTCCGTTTACTTTTCCAAGCGTGTTGATATCAGAAGTACCTCTTTTTCTTCCAATGCCGTCTTGTAAAATGAATGCTATTAACGCAATAGCAATAATACTAAAGATGATCCATGTACCTCTTTCTCTGATGTTTTGAATAATTGACATATATCTATAATTATAGGATAACAAAAATAATGTTTTCTAGGTACTTAAAGGTCGTTAATCCGTTAAAAAGAAATATAAATAATGAAAAAAGCTAATAAAAAATACACAACAATATGGTGGATAAATTAAAAATTTGGGGATATGATTGATTTTGAGGGAAAAAAAAGTGCAAAAAGAATTATTAAATGAATTTGTTTTATTGAAAATTTCAAATTGGTAGTTGTAATTTAGTAATTTATACCTGTTAATTAACAGTGTATAAGCTGTTAAAAAATAAATAATTTATCAAACGCTCTAATGTTGGAATGCACTATAGTCTTATCTATAATGGATTATAAAAACGATTGACTCTTATTTATTTAAAATTAGTAAGGTGAATAAAAAAGATATTAAGATATACACAGGTATAATAGTATTAGTTGATTTATATAAATGTATTATTAATTAATACTACCATAGATATTAACATTAAAAAAAGAATCACCAATTATTTATCCATTACTTTTATTCAATACAGATAAGGAATACTATTTAGAAAAAAAGGAACTTAGTAATGAAAATTAAATTTTATATAAATAATTAAAAATCAATAACTTATATTAAATTTATACGAAAACTATAAATTGTTAGCTTTTTATATTTAATATTATTTGCTTTTAAATAATAAATAATAAACGGGTTTCTCCTTTTTTATTTGATGTATAAAGCTTAATTTTTCATTCTTGAAAAACCTTGATTTTATTTAATATTAAAATAAAAAAATGATTAGAAAAAAACAAAATATGGTTACAAAAGGGTTAAGCACTATTTTTTTTATAGTGTTATTATTGGCTTTTTCTCCAATATATAAAACAATAGCTCAGGCACCAAAAGATCCTAAAATTACGAACTTAAAGTTACCAGAAGGATTTCATGCAGAACGCTTGTATGGCCCATCTCAGAAGGGAGAAGGCTCTTGGGTTTCAATGACTTTTGATAATAAAGGTAGATTAATTGCATCAGATCAATACGGCTCATTGTATCGATTAATAGTACCTGCAATAGGAGATACTATTAATAAAATAAAAATTGAGGAATTAAAAATAACAACAGACAGTAGTACTCAAAAAGCACCAGTTACAATGGGACATGCTCATGGTTTGTTATGGGCTTTTAATAGTTTATATGTTATGATTAACAATAATACTAGTGAAAATTTTAAAAGGGGAAGTGGCTTGTATAGACTTCAAGACACAAATGGAGATGATCAATTTGATAAAGTAACATTAATAAAAGCATTAGACGGAGAGGGAGAACATGGACCTCATAGTGTTATTTTGTCACCAGACAAACAATCAATTTATGTAGTTGCTGGAAACTTTACTAAAATTCCGAAACTAAATTCATACAGAAATTATCCGGATAGTAAAATTGATAATTTATTTCCATTAATTAAAGATCCAAATGGGCACGACAATACGGTAGAAACCCATGGAGGTTGGGTAGCTCATCTCGATTCAACAGGCGCCAACTGGGAACTAATAGCATCGGGGTTTAGAAATCCTTTTGATATTACGTTTAATGATCAGGGTGAATTGTTTGCTTATGATTCAGATATGGAGTGGGATTTTGGAACACCCTGGTATCGTCCTACTAGAATTGTTCATGTAACTAGCGGCGCAGAGTTTGGATGGAGGCCCGGTACAGATAAATGGTCTCCAAATTACCCAGATAACCTCCCACCGGTTATAAATGTTGGACAAGGTTCACCAACTAACCTTATTTATGGTGGAACTGCTCGCTTTCCATTAAAATATAGAAAAGCAATTTTTGCATTTGATTGGAGCTTTGGTATTATATATGCTGTGCACAACGAACCTGATGGCGCCTCTTATAAAACTACAGGCGAAGAGTTTATTTCTGGCGCGCCACTTCCATTAACAGATGGAACCATAGGACCTGATGGTGCTTTGTATTTTTTAACAGGGGGCCGCAGATTAGAATCTGATTTATACCGAGTATATTATGGAGATAATACTTTAACCAATGAACCGCTCCCTGTAGCTGAATTAACAAGCGCATTAAAAATACGCAAATCTTTGGAAGTTTTTCATGGTTCAAAAAATCCATCAGCTGTTGGTTTTGCTTGGCCCTATTTAAAAGACAATGACCGTTTTATTAGATATGCAGCAAGAATTGCGATTGAAAATCAACCAATAGAAGAGTGGCATGATAAAATGCTTTCCGAAAAAGATCCAGTTATATTAACACAAGCTGCTATTGCTTTTGCACGAAAAGGTACTACTGGATCGGGAACAGAAGTACTTCAACAGTTAACTATGGTTGAATTTTCAAAACTTTCCGAATTACAACAATTAGATTTACTAAGAGCCATTGAATTAATTTTTATACGACTTGGAGAACCAAGTCTTTCTATTAAAAAAGAAGTAGCTGCTTTTTTAAATCCTTATTATCCAGCTAAAACAAATAGCCTTAATCGAGAACTGAGTAAAATGCTGGTATATATAGACGCGCCTAAAGCAGTAGAAAAAACAATGGCATTATTGGCTTCAGCAAAAGACAATGCACCTGCGCAAAAGTCAATTTCCTCCTCCTCAGATTTAATTTTACGCAACCCACAGTATGGAATGGATATAGCTGCTATGTTAGCCAAGGTTCCACCTGCACAACAAACCTGGTATGCAAATGTATTAAGTCAAGCAAAAAATGGTTGGACGCCTTCTTTACAAAAGAAATATTTCCAATGGTTTTATAAAGCCTTTGGTTATAGAGGTGGAGTAAGTTTTGTTGGATTTATAAATGAGGCAAGAAAAACAGCTCTCGCTAATGCGCCAAAGGAACAATTTGATTATTTAAATAAAATTTCCGGGGATTCAATTGTGTCAATTTCTTGGTCAGGCCTTCCGGCTGGAACCATCATGCCGAAAGGACCAGGAAGAGATTGGAAAATTAAAGAAGCGGTTGATGCAGTAGATTCAAGTAATGGCGTAAGAAGTTATACAAGAGGAAAATCAATGTTTGCTGCTACATTATGTTCATCTTGTCATCAAATAAAAGGGGAAGGTGGTGTTGCTGGACCCGACCTTACACAATTAGGGACTAGATTTAGCACTAAAGATATTATAGAATCAATCATTGAACCAAGTAAAACGATATCTGATCAATTTGGTTCTACCGTTTTCTTTTTGAAAAAAGGAGGATCTGTTTTAGGAAGACTTATTCGTCAGGACAACCTTAATTATTATATTTCTCAAAATCCTTTTGCAACAAACATCATAAGAACACTTTCAAAAAAGGAAGTAGCACGCACAAGGGTTTCTGAAACATCTCCTATGTTACCTGGAATGATTAATGGCTTAAATAGCGAAGAATTAAGTGATCTAATTGCTTATTTAAAATCGGGCGGAAATAAAAATCACCCTATTTACGCAAGCAAAAAATAATATTTAAAAATGCAATCAACCAGCGCCATATGGAGTGATAAGGTTTCAAATGTTGCTCAAGTGGGTGGCATTGAAACTTCAGTATTAGATAATGGTCTTGGTAAGGGTGTACGCATTGCTTGGTTTAATACGGGAACGGGGCTTCGATTTAAGGTCGTCATTGATCGGGCAATGGATATTGCGGATACTTTTTTTAATCAATACAGCATAACATGGCTTAACCATCCTGGTGTGGTTCCACCACAACCATTTTCTAATAAAGGAGCGGATTGGTTAAGAACTTTTGGTGGTGGATTGATTACTACTTGTGGTCTCTCTCATGTGGGTGCACCTGAAAAGGACAATGAGGCTGAGCGTGGATTACATGGATTAATTAGTAATATACCTGCGGAAGTAGTTTCCATTATTCAGCCCGATCCAGCAAGAGGTAATTTTTCCATGAGTATTACTGGAATAATAAAACAAACTCAAATTTTTGGCCCGAGTTTAGAATTAAAAAGAACCATATCTGCCACATTAGGAAGTTCAAGCATTCAGCTTCATGATGAAATTATCAATCGTGGAAACGAAGTGGCACCCCACATGTTATTATATCATTGTAATTTTGGTTGGCCCCTTGCCGACGAAGGTGCACAAATTTTTTGTAAGGGAGAAGCAATAAAAACTTGTTCCCCCATTGACGAAAAACACAATGGCCCGGGACAAGATGTTTTTTTTATTAATATTGCACCCAATAAAGAAGGCCTTTGTGTTTGTGGTATTGAAAATAAAGAAATTGAATTGGCTGCTGTTTTGAAATTTCCAAAAAAACAATTGCCTTGGTTAACGAATTGGCAACATTGGTCAAGAGGAGAATATGTAACAGGCATTGAACCCGGAACACATCCACCCATTGGTCAATCGAAAGCACGCGAAGAAGGATCTCTTATTTTTATTGCCCCTGGCGAGACGCGCACCTATGATTTAGAAATTGACATTTTAAATAACCAATCTGAAATAAATAAAGTAATTCAAACATCAACATTAAAATAAAATCATTCATCAATTTTAATATGGAAAATAAAACCATTGCGGAAAAAGCATTCGAACAAGGAAAAGGAATTTTACGATTGGCACCGACTTGGGTACCTAGATCATTTTGTGTACCTGGTCGACGCATTAAATTGCATCCCGATGATTATTACGTTTTAGGTGGAGTGCGCGGAGGAATAGATGAGCGCTGGTTGTCTTCTACCACCCCTGCTAAAAACGGACCACTCACAGGAGAAAACGAAGGCTTGAGTCCGGTTGTATTTAATGACGGCACGACCACCCACCAAATATTATTAAAGGATGCAATAGATGAATTAAAAGGAAAGCTAATTGGAGATCGCTTGTGGAATGAATATAAAAGTTGGCCAATGTATTCTAAATTTTTTGATAATATGGGACCTCTTCCACATCATGTCCACCACAACGATGAAAAAGCAGCACTGATTGGTCAAAAAGGAAAACCAGAAGCTTATTATTTTCCACCACAACTCAATAATCATGGTGGTGATTTTCCATATACTTTTATAGGTATTGCACCTGGTACTACCAAAGAACAAATTAAAGAGTGCTTGGTTAATTTTTCAAAAGGAGATAATAAAATAACCAACTTTTCGCAAGCATATAAACTAGAACCAGGTACCGGATGGGATGTGCCTCCTGGATTATTACATGCTCCTGGTAGTTTGTGTACCTATGAACCACAAAAAGCATCGGATGTTTTTGCGATGTATCAATCTTTAGTGAATGAAGCTATTATTCCCGATGAATTGTTATGGAACGGAACCCCTAAAGAAAGTATTGGTGATTATGATGCTTTAATAGAGGTATTAGATTGGGAATTAAATGTAGATCCCAACACCATGGAAAATCGTTTCATGGCACCCAAGCCTGTACACGACATTAATAAAATGAAATTGGAGGGCTATGTAGAAAATTGGATATGTTATAAGTCACATGATTTTAGTGCAAAAGAGATAACTATTTTTCCTGGACAAACCGTGACCATTAAGGACAGTGCAGCGTATGGTATTATTGTAATGCAAGGTCATGGAAAAATGGGTGTTTGGGATATTGAAACCCCTGCATTAATTAGATATGGCCAATTAACGAATGATGAATTTTTTATAAGTGAATCCGCCGCAAAAGAAGGTGTAAAAATTATTAATGAATCAAGTACGGATCCAATTGTTATATTAAAACACTTTGGACCTCGTAATCCAGATCTTGTGTTTTAAAATAAAAAATATTTTTTAATCTAATCATTCGAAAACCAAACCAAACCAAATGAATGCAATAAAAAAGTTAAACTTAAAAAAAATCTTATTTGCTACCTTCGGTATGTTAGGGTTAGCTTTATTGGCTTTTACTCCATCTACTCCTTCCGCGCTTAAAATAACTAAAGGAGCACATATTATTTTAGTAGGAAATAATTTAGGCTCGCGCATGATGAACTTTGGTTATTTTGAAACCGAACTTCAGCTCAGATATCCCGATCATCAATTATACATTCGAAATATGTGTGATGGTGGAAATACACCAGGATTCAGACCTCACTCTGGGCGTCCCACACCTTGGGCTTTTCCAGGTGCTGAAAAATTTCAAACTGAATTGGCCAATGATCCTGAAACAGAAGGCTTTTTAGATTATCCAGATACTTGGATTTCAAAACACAAAGCAGATATAATTATCGCTCTGTTTGGTTATGACGAATCATTTCAAGGACCAGCTGGTTTAGAAAATTACAAAGCAGAATTAGATGCTTTTATAAAACATACACTGAACCAAAAATACAATGGAACAACAAGACCACAACTTGCTATTGTTTCCCCCATTGCATTTGAAGACCTTTCTTCAAAATTTGATTTACCTAATGGAAAGCTCGAAAATCAAAACCTTCAATTGTATAAGGAAGCTATGAAACAAGTGGCCCAGAAAAACGGCGTACTTTTTATTGATGCTTTCTCTCCTTCCAAAACTTGGTTGGAAAATCCAGCCACCGATTTAACCATTGATGGTTCTCAATTAAGTGAGCAAGGATATAAAAAATTTTCTCCCTTTTTAGTAGACGCTGTTTTTGGAAAATCACCCGCAGTTGCCAACGCGCACCGAGCCTTAGTATTAGATGCAGTCCTTGAAAAAGATTGGTTATGGGAAAATGATTTTAAGGCACCCAATGGAGTGCATGTATTTGGTCGTAGATATGATCCTTTTGGTCCAGCAAATTATCCTGCTGAATTAAAAAAGATAAGAGAGATGACACTTATTCGCGATACAGCAATTTGGATGGCTGTAAAAGGAATCAAAATGGATTTAGCAGCATCGGATGCAAAAACATCCACCCTACCACCCGTTCAAACAAATTTTAAACCTTCAGGAAAAGCAGAACAAGCAAAATATTTATATGGTCAAGAGGCAATAGATAAATTTACCATGGCACCAGGGTATAAAATAAATCTTTTTGCGTCTGAGAAAGAATTTCCAGATTTAGCAAAGCCGGTACAAATATCATTTGATAACAAGGGAAGATTGTGGGTTGCGGTGATGCCAACTTATCCTCATTGGAGACCAGGTGATCCAAAGCCAAATGATAAATTAATTATTTTAGAAGATACCAACGGAGATGGTATTGCAGATAAACAAACTACGTTTGCAGATGGCCTTCAACTGCCATTAGGTTTTGAATTAGCACCCGAAGGGGTTTATGTTTCCCAAGGAACGAATTTAATTATTTTAAAAGACACTAATTCCGATGACAAAGCAGATACCAAGGAAATATTATTAAGCGGATTTGATGACCACGATACGCATCATGCGCATCATGCGTATACGACCGATCCTTCAGGTGCAATTTATATGGGGGAAGGCGTTTTTTTAGTAAATGATATTGAAACCTCTTATGGTCCTGTTCGTGGAACCAATGGAGGATTCTTTAGATATGATCCCAAAAATAAGAAATTAGATCGAATCGCACAGCTTTCAATCCCTAATCCATGGGGTATTGCATTTGATGAATGGGGCCAAGTTTTTTATGCAGAAACATCTGGACCGGAAGTAACTTGGATGATGCCAGGTACCGGTAAATCAAGATACGGAGAAGCCAACCCTAAGCCAGCAAATATTATTGAAGAAAGCCAAATGGTAAGACCTACTTCTGGTATTGAATTTGTTTCAAGCAGTCATTTCCCGGACGAAGTACAAGGTGATATGTTGATTAACAATACAATTGGCTTTTTAGGAACCAAACAACATCAAATGTTGGAGGATGGAACAGGGTATAAAAGCAAGCATCGACAAGATATAATGATTTCTTCTGATTTTAATTTTCGTCCTGTTGATTTAGAATTTGCTCCCGATGGCTCTTTATATATTGCAGATTGGCACAATGTTTTAATAGGTCATATGCAACACAATGCACGAGATCCTTTAAGAGATCATGAACATGGTCGTATATATCGAATCACTTATCCATCACGCCCACTCGTAGTTCCAGCAAAAGTAGCTGGTGCAACCGTAGAACAATTATTAGCCAATCTTACCCTTCCTGAATATCGGACTAGGTATAGAACACGTCGAGAATTACGCGCACATCCGGCAAGTGAGGTACTACCTAAATTAAAAACTTGGATAGCACAATTAGATAAATTAGCTCCAAATTATGAAAAGTTTTTAATGGAAGCCTTGTGGGTGAGCTGGGGTCAAAATAAAATTGATCAAGATTTACTTCATCAATTATTAAACGCCAAAGATTACCGCGTGAGGGCAGCAGCTGTTGAAGTAGTTCGTTTCAATGAAAAACAATTACCAGACCAAGCAAAATTATTAATGAATGCGGCCAAAGATGAAAATGGCCGAGTAAGATTGGAAGCCATTGTGGCTGCTTCTTGGTTAACTAAAGAAAAAGGATTGCCCATTGAAATGGAAGCTGCAAAAAAACCATTAGATAGCTGGATGAAGAAACCGCATCAAACGGCCGTTGCCCATCTAGAAGGACACAATGTAGTAGCACCAAAACCAATAATAGAAAAAGCAAAAGTCGGAGAAATTAATGCAGAGGTGATGAACATGGGTAAACAGATTTATTTAAGAGATGGTTTTTGCACTACTTGTCATCAACCTAATGGAAAAGGGTTAGCAGCATCTGGATTTCCTCCGCTGAGTGAATCTAATTGGGTATTAGGCAACGAAGACCGTTTAATTAAAATAGTATTAAGAGGAATTTATGGACCTATTGTAGTGAATGGAAAAAAATATCCTGGTCAAGTGCCAATGACCCCATATGGCGGCATGTTAAATGACAAAGAGGTAGCCGCCGTCCTTACTTATGTGCGTAACTCATTTGGAAATAAAGCACCAGCTGTTGAAGAAAGAACAGTAAAAAAAGTGCGCGAATCCATTAAATCAAAAGAAGGGTTTTATTCTCCTGATGAATTATTGTTACTTCATCCTATGGAAAAATAAAAATCAAAAAGAGACTATTTTATCATTTATTAAATTTTTATATGAAACTATTTTTTTCGAATAAATCTTTTTTATTTTCATTGCTTTTGCTTCCTTTTGTAAAGGTTGGATTTGGTCAAAAGACGCTTACCAACAAAAAACCACTCATTGTTTTTGTTACAGGCGATCATGAATATGGTGGTGAATTAACGCTTCCAATAATTGCAGCGGAGTTAGAAAAGAATTATGGCTTTAACACTAAAGTATTAAAAGCGTTTCCAGATCAAAATGCAGAAGAAAATATTCCAGGACTAGAAGCGCTAAAGGATGCTGATATTGCAGTTTTTTTTCTACGTTGGCGTAGACTTCCAGCAGATCAGATTCAATATATTGAATCCTATTTAAAATCTGGAAAACCATTGGTGGGCTTTCGAACTACTACACACTCTTTTAATTATCCAAAAGGACATCCTTTAGAAAAATGGAATGCCTTTGGTGAATTTGCATTTAATGCACCTCCGGGATGGGGCGGTATAGCCAATCATACACATTATGGACACGAATCTTCCACTGATGTAAGTATTATTAGTGCTGAAGCAAAAAATCCAATATTAACTGGTGTGGAAAATAATTTTCATGCAAGGTCATGGTTGTATCAAGTGTTGCCCTCCTATCCAATAAAAGGATCGGTTGCTTTATTAATGGGGCATCCCATCAATCCATCCCCTACCAGCGCCTATGATAATCCAGTAGTATGGACAGGCATTAATTCTTTTGGCGCAAAAATTTTCTTTACCACATTGGGCCATCCTGATGATTTTAATCAAGAAGCATTTCAACATTTAGTCATTAATGGAATTCACTGGGCGGCAGGAAAAGAAATTCCAAAAAAATGGGCAGGAAAAATGAACATTAATGTACCTTATCGTGGCATTGTAGCTTCAACCATAAAATAAAATTGTACATGAATAAAATAGGTTTTAATACGCTGGTATGGTCAGCGGTGGTTTCAGATGATTTATTTCCCATTATTGATGAATTAAAAAAAATCGGATATGATGGAGTAGAGTGTTTTATTGGTGCACCCGATGAAAAAGCCTATCAACGCTTTGGAGCCCATGCGACCAATATTGGATTAGAAACTACAGCTGTTTTTGTGGTAGATAAAGAAAATAATCCAGTCGACCCGTCTTCATTAGTTCGACAACGCGCATTAGAAAGAATTAAGTGGGGAATTGATCGTGCCCATGATATGAATGCTACTATTTTGTGCGGACCTTTTCATTCTGCGCATGGTATTTTTACAAAAAAGCCACCACAAGAAACAGAGTATGCACATTGTGCTGAATTGTTACATAATGCTGGCGAATACGCAGCAGAAGCCGGTATTACATTAACAATGGAAGCCCTCAATCGTTTTGAATGTTATTTATGTAATACGATGGATCAATTAAAAAAATTAGTCACTATGGCCAATCATCCAAATGTAAAAGCCATGTATGACACGCATCATTCCAACATTGAAGAGAAAAAAAATAGTCCTGCTATAAAAAATATAGCCCCCTTTTTAGGACATGTTCACATTAGCGAAAATGATCGGGGTACACCTGGTGATGGGCATGTTCAATGGAGCGAAACTTTTACTGCGCTCAAAGAAATAAATTATAAAGGATGGCTTACTATTGAAGCCTTTTCTCGTAACGATCCTGATTTTGCAAATAATATTAATGTGTGGAGAGAATATTCCCTACCCTGGGATATTGCTACCAATGGATTGGCTTTTATTAAAAAACAATTAAATGAAACTATATGAAAAACAATTATCCAAAATTACACAACGCAACATGGCCGGGTATTGTAGGTAAGGGGCCTGATTCAGAACCACCAATAAGTTTAGACACTTTATTGGATTTAACCGTAAATGCCGAAGTAGACGGCGTTAAGTTTGATGGCATTGATCTTGGACTTTTTGAACCACATTTTAATATTGACGAATCAGATGATGGTATAAAAAGATTTGCTGAAAAAATTTCCAAATTAAATTTAAATGTTGGAAGCTTAGTGGCACCTATTTGGGGTGGACCCGCCATGGGATCAAAAGAAGATCGTGCCGTATTTGTGGACATGGTAAAAAGATCCTGTCGTTTTGGTCAAAAATTAAAAGAGTATGGTGTAAGACCTAGTGGAATTATAAGAATTGATTCTGCAAGTAAGCCAGAAGCATGGAGTGCAGACCCTATCAATAATACGAAGTTAATAGCATCAACATTTAGAGAAGCTTGTGATGTGGCCGCAGATTATGGTGAAAAATTAGCAGCAGAAGGAGAAATATGCTGGGGCGGAATGCATAGTTGGACTACAATGATTGAAACATTAGAAGCAGTAGATCGTCCTAATATTGGATTCCAAGCGGATATGGCGCATACGCTTTTATATTTATTGGGATACAATAGTCCTAAAGACCGCATCTTACCTGAAAATTTTGATTGGAATGATTCAGCTGCATTAGACGCTGGATTAAAAAAATTAACACATGCCCTACGTCCATGGACACTTGATTTCCATGTTGCACAAAATGATGGAACGGTGCATGGAACAGGTGCCCACGATAAAACAGGTCGTCACTGTCAAGCACTTGATCCGAATGGTAAATTAGATATCGCAAAACATGCAGGATTTTGGTTACGCAACGAAGAGGGTGCATTAACCAAAGCTTTCAAACACATTTGTTGGGATGGTTGTATGTTCCTGAATGAAGTAATGACCAAACAACAAACATGGAATGATATATTAGCTTCTATGATTAAAGTGCGCGATCAACATGGTTGGTATGAAGCACAATAATATTTACAACACACTATTTTAATTTTTAAAAATATGGCAACAAAAAAAACTTTAAATATTGGATTAATCGGCGGCGGATTTATGGGACGTACACACTCAAACGGGTATCGTCGTGTTCCAAATTTTTTCCCAGATCTTGAATATACCCCTGTTTTAAAAGCAGTTTGTTTTCGCAATGAAACAAAAGCAAAAGCATTTGCAGAACAATGGGGATATGAAAGTTTTGAAACTGATTGGAGAAAAATTATCGCGCGCCAAGATATTGATGCTATAGATATTTGTACACCCAATGATACCCATGCTGAAATTGCAATAGCTGCAGCAGCAGCTGGAAAAATGATATTGTGTGAAAAACCATTAGCGCGCGATTTAGCAGAATCACAATTAATGGTGGATGCCATTGAAAAAGCAGGAGTTAAAAATACAGTATGGTATAACTATCGTCGATTACCAGCAGTTACTTTAGCCAAACAAATTATTGACGCAGGTAAATTGGGAAAAATTTATCATTACCGTGCAAACTTTTTACAGGACTGGACGATCAACGAAGCGTTACCACAAGGTGGTGAAGGATTGTGGCGCATGGATGCGGCAGTTGCAGGATCAGGCGTATTAGGTGATTTACTTTCACATTGTATCGATACAGCAATGTGGTTGAATGGTGGCATTAAAGATGTATCTGCCATGACCGAGACTTTTGTAAAGCAACGGATGCATCAATTAACCGGAAAAGTAGAAGAAGTAAAAATTGATGATGCATGTTCTTTCTTGTGTCATTTTAATAATGGTTCATTGGGTTTGTTTGAATCTACTAGGTATGCACGTGGACATAAAGCTTTGTATACTTTTGAAATAAATGGCGCTAATGCATCTATTCGTTGGGATTTACATGATTTAAATAGACTGGAGTTTTATGATAATACCGACGAATCAAAATTAAAAGGTTGGAGAACCATTCATATCACTGATGGGGATCATCCTTATATGGACAAATGGTGGGTACCTGGATTGAGTATTGGATACGAACATTCATTTGTGCATCAAGCTGCCGATTTTTTAAGAAGTATTGAAACTGGTGAATCTTGCTCACCTACTTTTAAAGAAGCATTGGATACCCAAAAAGTTTGTGATGCAGTTTCAGCATCTGCCGCTTCACGTAGTTGGAAAGATTGTGGTGTTAAATAAAATGGTCGATAAAATTAATAAAAAAGCTATGAACCAAAAATTGTATTTCCGATTTGCACTTGCTATAATTATGGCAAGCAGTGCGTTTACTTTATCAGCACAAAAGCAAGCCCACTTTATTCAAATGTTTGATGGCAAGTCGATGGCCGGTTGGGATGCGGATACTACTTTTTGGAAAGTGAAGGAGCATAGTTTTGTTGGGGAAGTAACAGCGTTAACACCTATTAAAACAAACACATTTTTAATTTGGCGCGGGGGTCTTCCTGCTAATTTTGAATTTAAAGCGAAATATAAAATTAGTCCAGAAGGGAATAGTGGCGTAAATTATAGAAGTGAAGAATTACCGGATATAAAATATGCTTTAAAAGGATATCAAGCGGATATAGATGGCGGGAATGTTTATACTGGACAAAATTATGAAGAACGAGGTCGTGGATTTTTAGCAAAGCGTGGTGAAATAGCTTTATTAAAAACAGATAAAGACCCAACGATAACCGGCTCTTTGGGAAATTCAGATTCCTTAAAAAGAAACATCAAATTAGACGATTGGAATGAAATACATATCATTGTCCACCATAATCGCATGAAGCATTATATTAATGGTGTCTTAATGAGTGATGTTACCGATGAGGATCTCGTTAAGCGAAAAATGAAAGGAGTATTGGGCTTACAAGTACATGTAATGCCGACTATGAAAGTGCAATACCGCGACCTTTATATTAAGTTACTTTAATAGTAAAAATGGTAATTAAAATTTTCGTTGAGTAAGAAAAGAAAATTACTAACTATTTTTGGATCGCTAATTAATAGCTAACTAATTTAAAATCAATTAGATAGAAGATTTTTATTGAAAAACTAATCTAATTAGCAAAAAATACTAAATATTTTAGTTTACTAACATTTTATCCTCTATCTTCACATAAATATTAAAGAAAACATAAAACGACTAACCATGAGTAACCCAAACGTAGAAAAATTAAAAGCATTAAAATTAACCATTGACAAAATTGACAAAGATTATGGTAAAGGAAGTGTGATGATGATGAATGAAAGAAGTCAAGAACCTCAAGAAGTAATTTCAACAGGTTCTATTGGATTAGATACTGCGCTTGGAATTGGTGGTTTACCAAAAGGAAGAATTGTAGAAATATACGGACCAGAGTCTTCTGGAAAAACAACAGTAGCCATTCATGTTATTGCCGAAGCTCAAAAGAAAGGCGGTATGTGTGCTATTATAGATGCTGAACACGCATTTGATAGCGCCTATGCTAAAAAATTAGGAGTAGATGTAGATAATTTATTAGTATCGCAACCAGATTATGGCGAACAAGCATTAGAAATTGCAGATAGATTAATATTATCTGGAGCAATAGATGTTTTGGTTATAGATTCAGTGGCAGCCTTGGTTCCAAAGAGCGAACTAGAAGGTGAAATGGGGGATAGCAAAATGGGATTACATGCAAGATTAATGAGTCAAGCATTAAGAAAATTAACAGCTACCATTAATAAAACAAATACCATTTGTATTTTTATTAACCAACTTCGTGAAAAAATTGGAGTGGTATTTGGTAATCCAGAAACTACAACTGGTGGAAATGCCTTAAAATTTTATGCCTCAGTTCGTTTAGATATTAGAAGAATGGCTCAAATTAAAGATGGGGATGAAGCGATAGGAAATAGAGTTAAAGTAAAAGTGGTAAAAAATAAAGTAGCGCCACCTTTTAGAGCAGCAGAGTTTGAAATTATTTTTGGAGAAGGAATAAGTAAAATTGGTGAGATAATTGATATGGGCGTTGAGTTAGAAATCATTCAAAAATCAGGAAGCTGGTTTAGTTATGATAGCAATAAACTAGGACAGGGCCGTGACTCGGTAAAGACCATCTTACATGACAATCCGGAAATGGCCAATGAAATTGAAGCAAAAATTAGGGCCAAAATTGCATTAAAAGCAGAAGAGGCGGCTAAATAATTAGGATACATTTGATAAAATTTTGTTTTTTAGGGTTAGTTAGTATAAACCGCATCATTTATGGTGCGGTTTTTTTATATTTATAAAAAAGTTGCTATACTTATTTAAACAAATTCTTCGTGCTGCACTTTGGATTTTCTGTGCGGAAATTAATATAAAAAATAAGTCGGTATTAAATCAAAAAGGGCCGTTATTAATAATTGCAAATCACCCTAACTCTTTTTTAGATGCCATTATAATTGGTTCAAGATATAATAGAAGAATATACTTTTTGGCAAGAGGTGATGTCTTTATAAAAAAACACCATCGCTTTTTATTAGGGTTATTAAATATGATTCCTGTATATAGGATCAGAGAGGGAAAAGAATTATTACATTTAAATGTTCTTGCTTTTGAAAAAACGACTGCTCTTTTAAATAAAGGCGAAGCGGTTTTAATCTTTATAGAGGGCATATGTGTAAATAAAAACGAATTACAACCTTTTAAAAAAGGAACAGCAAGAATTTTAGCATCAGCACAATCTTTAGGAATCTACCCAATTATTCATTTAGCCGGCCTTCATTATAATAATTTTAAAGGAATTGGGAAACGGGTAAACCTTTGTTTAGAAGAATTTAAAAATACCCCTAAAATTCATACTGCAAAAGACAGGGTCCTATTTAATAATCTTGTTTATAGTGCGCTAGAAAAGTTAATTATTCCTATTACTCGTCCTCCACTTTATCGCAAAACCGTATTTTTTTATATTCACCTAGTTTATTATAAAATAATTGAAAAATGGGTCAATAAGTCAACAAGAGGAACTGTATTTTATGATTCAGTTTTATTTAGTGCATTGCTGTTAACTTACCCACTTTTTTTATTTTTAATTTTTTGCTTACTTAAACTTATAAAAATCCCACAACCAATTATTTTTATTATCTTGTTGAGTGTTCCATTATTCGGAAAACGAACTATAGAATAAAAATCATGATTAATAAAAATATTAGAAAACTAGGAAAAAGGAAAAATATTGCGCTTATTGCACATGATAATAAAAAAAAAGATCTCATTGAGTGGGCTACTCATAATAAATTAGCGCTTGCTAAACATAATCTTGTTGCCACAGGAACTACAGGCAGATTGATAGAAGAGGCACTCGATCAATCCGTTAAGAAAGTATTAAGTGGCCCATTAGGCGGTGATCAACAAATTGGTGCTATGATAGCAACAGGAGATATCGATGTAGTATTTTTCTTTTTTGATCCCATGGAAGCACAACCACACGATAGTGATGTAAAGGCTTTATTAAGATTAGCGGTTGCATGGAATTTACCTATGGCTTGTGATAGAACCACTGCCGACTTTTTAATGACCTCCCGATTTATGGAAGAAGCATACGAATATGAACTTCCTAATTATACTCATTATTTAAACAGAAATATTTAGTCTCCATTAAAATTAAAATAGTATGAAAAAGCAATCAATTTTATTTTTTTCTGTAATGCTTCTAATCTTTACAGCAACTCATTCAACAAGCAATGCACAAAATACATTATTAGGTTTTAAAAGTGCAGACAAAGAAAATAAAATAGAAAAAGATTTTGATGCGCAGCTAAGTGCAAAACGTGTTGGTGAAAATATTAAACTTTTATCTTCTGTTCCTCATCATATGAGTTCAGTAGGAGGTAAATTTGTTGCAGAGCAAATCGCTAAAACATTTAGGGAAAATGGATGGGACACAAAAATAGAAACTTACCAAATTTTGTTTCCAACACCGATTACTAGATTATTGGAAATGAAGGGCGCTACTAATTATAAAGCTCAATTAAAAGAATATGCAGTTAAAGAAGATGCTACTTCTAATCAAGCTGATCAGCTTCCTACTTACAATTGTTGGAGTGCCGATGGAGATGTGAATGCACCACTTGTTTTTGTAAATTATGGTTTACCAGAAGATTATATTACACTTGCTAAATATGGTATTGACGTGAAAGGTAAAATTGTAATTGCAAAGTATGGCAGAAGCTGGAGAGGAATCAAACCAAAGGTAGCACAAGAGCATGGAGCCATTGGATGTATCATTTATTCCGATCCAATAGATGATGGTTATACAGCTGGAGATCCTTATCCAATAGGTGCTTATAAAAATGAGCAAACTGTACAAAGGGGTTCTATAATGGATATGGTCATCTATCCTGGTGATCCTTCTACTCCAAATGTGGGTTCTATAGAGGGCGTAAAGCGAGTAGACCATACGGAAGCTCAAAACTTATTAAAAATTCCAGTATTACCCATTAGTTATGGGGATGCTGCTCCATTATTAAAAGACATGGCTGGTCCAGTTGCACCAAAAGAGTGGGCAGGTTCTCTTCCCTTTACATATCATATTGGACCTAGTAAATCAAATGTACATTTAAAGGTTGCTTTTGATTGGAAAATACGTCCAGCATTAAATGTTATAGCAACAATTAAAGGGTCGGAATACCCAGATCAGTGGGTCATTAGAGGAAACCATCACGATGGATGGGTAAATGGCGCATCTGATCCAATTAGTGGAATGGCTTCTGAATTAGAAGAAGCCATTGCAATAGGTGGTTTATTAAAACAGGGCTGGCGTCCAAAAAGAACATTGGTTTATTGCGCTTGGGATGGGGAAGAACCGGGACTTTTAGGTTCTACAGAATGGGTTGAAAACCATGCAACTGAATTACAATCAAAAGCAGTTGCTTATATTAATTCAGATGGGAATGGTCGTGGTTTTATTGGCGCAGAGGGTTCGCATGCTTTTGCACCCATGATTACAGAAATAAGTAAACAAGTTATCGATCCACAAACAGGCGTTTCTGTTTTTGAAAGATCGAAAGCAAAAATAGCAACGAGTGCTTACACAATTAAAGCAAAAAAAGAAGCTTTTGAGTCTACTGCTTATCCACTTGGTGCAATGGGATCTGGCTCTGATTATTCTTCTTTTATTCAACACTTAGGCGTTCCTTCTTTAAATATTGGATATGGTGGAGAAAACGAAGGTGGTGAATACCATTCTATTTATGATTCATATGATAACTATATTAGATTTAAAGATCCTGGTTTTGAATATGGCATTGCACTTGCTAAAACAACTGGACGCGTTGCTTTACGTTTGGCAGAAGCAGATGTTTTACCTTTTGATTTTAGAGCAGTACAAACCACCATCAAAGGATACATTAGTGAGTTAATTTCTAATCTAAATGAAATGCGAGAAAAAGCTAAAGTAGAAAACGAATTAATTGCAAATAAAGCATATGTGATTTCAGCAGATCCAACAGAAGGGCTGAAAACCCCAACGGCAGAGGTAGAGGTCCCATTTATTGATTTCTCACTAATATTAAATGCACTATCAAAACTTGAAAAATCAGCAGAACACATAGAACAAATCAAACTGAGTATCGATGCTAATAAAATAGCAAATTTAAATGCTAAAATATTTGCTGCAGAACAACAACTTTTAACGACACAAGGACTTCCGAGAAGGCCTTGGTTTAAACACAGTATTTATGCACCTGGATTTTATACAGGATATGGGGTAAAAACCGTGCCAGGGGTAAGAGAAGCTATTGAACAAAAAGATTGGAAAGAAACCAATGAACAAATAATTGAAGTTTCTAAAGCAATTGATAGACTTTCCGCTTATTTAGATGCCTTATAGCATGTAAATTTGCACATGTCCTTTCAATTACAATCCAACTATACCCCATCCGGTGACCAACCTTCGGCAATAAAACAACTAACTGAAGCGGTCATAGACGGAGAAAGATATCAAACTTTATTAGGGGTTACTGGCAGTGGTAAAACTTTTACCATAGCTAACCTTATTCAAAATATTCAGCGACCTACCTTAGTGCTTACTCATAATAAAACATTGGTAGCACAATTGTATGGTGAGTTTAAACAATTTTTTCCAAATAATGCGGTAGGTTATTTTGTTTCTTATTATGATTATTATCAACCAGAAGCTTATTTACCCACTTCGGGGGTCTATATTGAAAAAGATTTAAGCATCAATGAAGAGTTAGATAAGTTGAGACTACAAGCTACTGCACAATTACTAAGTGGTCGTAGAGATATTATTATTGTTGCAAGTGTTAGCTGTATTTATGGAATGGGTAACCCAACAGAATACGAAAAAGGAATTATAAGAATTCAAAAAGGAATGATCATAGCAAGACAAGCATTTTTACATGCCCTTGTAAATAGTTTATACCACAGAACTGTTACTGAATTTGATAGAGGTTCTTTTAGAGTAAATGGAGACACTGTAGATATAAGACTTCCCTATGTAGATTATGGATATCGAATAACATTTTTTGGAGACGAGATTGAGTCAATTGAAAGTTTAGAAATTGAAAGTGGAAAAAGAATTGAAGAAATGGAAAATGCAGCCATTTTTCCTGCTAATTTATACTTGGCACCAAAAGAAATGGTACAACAAATTATTGTAGAAATACAAGATGAAATGCATGCTCAAGTAACCTATTTTAAAAGTACAGGAAAAAATATAGAGGCACAACGATTAAAAGAGCGTGTAGAATATGATATTGAAATGATAAGAGAATTAGGCTATTGCACAGGCATTGAAAACTACTCACGCTTTTTTGATAGACGTGTTCCCGGAACAAGACCCTTTTGTTTATTAGATTATTTCCCAAAAGATTTTTTATGTGTGGTAGATGAGAGTCATGTTACGATACCACAAATTTCAGGAATGTATGGAGGAGACAGAAGTAGAAAAATGAATTTGGTAGAATATGGTTTTAGATTACCTAGTGCTATGGATAATCGGCCTTTGAATTTTAATGAATTTGAAAACATAATCGGACAATCTATTTTTGTAAGCGCAACACCCGGTGAATTTGAGTTAGAAAAAACAGGAGGTTTAATTGTTGAACAGGTTGTACGCCCAACAGGTTTATTAGACCCCCCCATAGAAGTGAGACCCACTAAAAATCAAATTGACGATTTATTAGAAGAGATAACCATGCAAGTAGAAAAAGGCGATCGTGTTTTGGTAACGACCTTAACAAAAAAAATGGCTGAAGAAATGGATCGTTATCTAAGCCGTATCCAAATTAAATCAAAATATATTCATAGTGATATTGATGCATTGGAAAGGGTGGAAATTTTAAGAGAGTTAAGATTGGGGATTATAGACGTTTTAGTAGGGGTTAATTTATTAAGAGAAGGACTTGATTTACCCGAGGTTTCATTAGTGGTTGTATTAGATGCGGATAAAGAAGGATTTTTAAGAAATGAAAAATCACTAACACAGACTGCAGGTAGGGCTGCTAGAAATGTAGCTGGTCGGGTTATTTTTTATGCAGATCAAATGACTAAAAGCATGCAAAGAACCATAGATGAAACCAATAGAAGAAGAGATAAGCAAATAAAATATAATAACGAACATCATATCATTCCTACTACCATAGTAAAGAGTATCCAACAAGTGATGGCTCAATCTGCTGTTTTAGACATTAAAGGGTATACTCAAAATAATATTAATATTAGAACTACTGATGATTTAACAATGGTAACAGACGCAGAAAATAGCTACACAACCATTCCTCAAATAGAAAAAGCAATAGCACAAACTAAAAAACAAATGGATAAATTTGCCAAAGCTTTAGATTTTATGGAAGCAGCAAAATTAAGAGACGAAATGTTTAGGTTAGAAACACAACTGCAAAAAATGAAAAGTGCTTAATCTATAAAAATATGCAAACTTTCTATCAATCCATATACCAGGGACTACTTCAAACTACTTGGTTAGAAATGATAGCAGTTTTTTCTGGAATCATTTCAGTGTGGTATAGTAGAAAAGAAAACATTTTAGTTTATCCTACTGGTTTACTCAATACAACTATCTATATATATATTAGTTTTAAAGGACACTTATTTGGGGAAGCAAGTGTTAATGTTTATTATACCATAATGAGTTGCTATGGCTGGTATTTATGGACAAGGACAAATTCTAATAACCCTACTATTGTTTTACAAATTACGAAGAGCTCCTTGAAAGATTGGAGGAACCAATTATTATTATTTGTAGGATTTTATTTAATTATTTATTTTTCATTAATTTTTTTAAAAAAAGAATTTGCACCAGAAGCGATTCCTTGGGCGGATGCATTAGCTAGCGCTGCTGCTTATACGGCAATGTGGTTAATGGCAAAGAAAAAAGTAGAAAGTTGGATTTGGTGGATAATAACTAATATAGCCTCTATTCCTTTATATTTCATAAAGGGTTATGCATTTACAAGTATTCAATTTATTATTTTATTAATTTTAGCTATTGCTGGCTGGAAGTCATGGCTTTTAAAATTAAAAACAAAAAATAATAATGAATAATTTGATGAATTTAAAAAAAATTGTAATGTTGGGTCCAGAGTCTACCGGTAAATCAACACTTTGTAGGCAATTAGCAAAGCATTATCATACTATTTATTGTGAAGAATATGCTCGTACTTACTTAACAAAAGAAGGCGCCAAGTATAATTATCAAAATTTATTAACGATTGCCAAAGGTCAAATTAATTTAGAAGAAGAAGCCATACATAAAGCAACACAGTTATCCATTACAAATAATAAATTAATAATTGATACTGATATGTATGTTATGAAGGTATGGTGTGAGTATGTATTTAATAATTGTCATCCATTTATATTAGAACAAATTAACCAAAGAAAATATGATTTATATTTACTCTGTAATATAGATCTACCTTGGACTGCAGAAGAAATAAGAGAATATCCTGATGAAAAACCAAGACAAGAATTATTTTCTATTTATAAAGATATTCTAATTAATCAAAGTATCCCTTGGGGTATTGTTGAAGGAACTGGACTTTTAAGGCTTAACAATGCTATTCAATTAATTGATGCTACTTTTCCTTAATTTTTCAGCAATGCAATAAGGTCTTCGTCTGTTTCAATGTTATTCATTTCTCTTAAAATTTGTGGATAACGCCACATCACTCTACGAGTTAATGGAACAGCTGTAAATTTTTTAGGATTTGGAAGTCCTGCAATGATCATGGCCGCCTCGGTTCTTGTTAAATTTTTTGCATGTTTATGAAAATAATATTGTGCAGCAGCTTCAATGCCAAAACAACCAGGACCTGTCTCAATCACATTTAAATAAACTTCTAAAATTCTTTTTTTACCCCAAATCCATTCAATTAAAAAAGTAAAATATATTTCAGGTAATTTTCTGATATATCTACCTATACCAGAACCCTGCCACAAAAAAACATTTTTTGCAGTTTGTTGGGTAATGGTACTGGCACCACCTCCAATGGGTATTTTTGATTTCTTTGATTTCTTTTTAGGATGTAAACTTTTTTCAATAGCATCCCAATCAAATCCCATATGATCTGTAAAAGATTGATCTTCACTAGCAATGGCTGCTAATTTTATATTATAGGATAAGTCTTTCCAAGAAACGTAATCTCTCTTTAAACCCAAGCCAAAGGCATTGCTAATTTGAGTAATAGTAATCGGAGGCTCAAAAATTTTGGTAATAATTACATAGAAAATAGAGCTAAAAAATAGATATAAAATTAAGGTTCTAATTTTTTTTAGCACAAATAAGAATTTATAATATCTCTACGGTAAATCGTTTTCCAATGGGTCTGTAATTCGGATTCGATTTATGTATTAAAGCACCCCCAGTCCAAGCCAAAATTCCACCAAAAAGCTTTGGAAGATTGTCATTTGCAAGTAAAGGATCTTTATTGGATAAAGAATTAATAATATTAAGTCCTAAATACCCTATGCCTCCTGTTTTCAAAAAAGCACCATTGGTAAAAACACTATTGTAATAACCCTTCTCTTTAGGAAATCCAATCAGCTCATTAATTTGAAAAGCAAATTTTCCAAGTTTTAAGGTATCTTGTCCATAAGTACCAAACATAGTAAGAGTAGATTGTAAAGCGTACTGATTAATTTGTACCGAATCATTTTTTATCCAATCAATATACCCTGTTAACCATTGTTTATTACTAAATTCAAAATTAATAGGATCCCCCACGGTATAGGAATGAATTACTACCCCTTTGTCTTTTAGTAACAAAAGGTGACGTTCTTTTATATCAGCTTGAGCCTCTAATTTACCTATTAAAAAAAGAACCAACCATAAGGATAAAAGAATTTTCATATTCACCTAAGCAATTTACGTTTTTATGTTTATATAATCCTTGTTCGTTTTATACTTTTAATAGTTTAAAGCACCATAAAAAAGAGCAGCACTAAAAATCAAAATAATAAAACCAGAGATGCGATTTATTACCACCAAATTTCTTAGCGTTAATTTAGGCCTTAGCACACTTGCTAATGCTACTTTAGCCAAATCAGAAATTAGTACAAATAATAAGCAAGCTCCAAATACTATTAATTTATAATTAATAGCATTATTAGTTCCTCCTGCACTTACTCCGATAGCCGCTGTCCAAGCAAACCAAAATAAAAATACACTAGGATTTAAGGTATTCATAAAAAAGCCTGATGCAAAAATAGTTAGTAAGTCACGCGTACTCATGCGCTTTTCCTTCTCTTCTTCATCAGGATTAAATTTAATTTTTTTAAAAAAAAGGGTATAAACACCCATTAATAATAAAAATCCTGAACCAGCCAAAGCAATCATTGCCTTGTGGTTTAAAACCATTGTAAATAAGGAAGTAAAAATATTACATATAGTCAACAAGGTGATATCACTGGCTGATACCCCCGCTACAAAAATAAAGCCGGCTTTGCGCCCGTTGGTTAAGCTTTGCTTCAATATAGCAAAAATAACAGGCCCAATTGAAATACTTAATAAAAAGCCAAGCAATAAGCCTTTAAGTAAAGCATCAATCATATTAAAGTTTTGAGATAAATAACTTCCATTCTTGTAACATGGATCCTTTTAATACTCTAGGAAATTTATGTTGACCACCAATTTTTCCTTTAGTTTTAAGAAAGGCCATAAAAGCATCTTCAGACAATACAGTGATGCGAACTTCTTTTAATGCTGATTTTCTTTCTATTGCGTAATCATCATTCAATATAATTAATTTTTCATCAATTTTATTCGCTAATAAAATTTCATTAATAGGTTGATCACAAGCTACATACCAATGGTGGCCAAAGTAAGAACCAACTGGCTCTCCTGTAACGCAATATTCTGGGATAGATATATTTAATTCTTCACTTACCAATTGTATGGCTTTATTCATATTGTCCACACTTAAATGTTCACCAACTAAACTTAAAAAATGCTTTGTTCTACCTGTAATGATAATTTCTGCATTGTTTTTGTCAATAAACCTAACGGTATCTCCGATTAAATAGCGCCAAGCGCCCGCAACGGTACTAATTAAAATCGCATAGTCTTTACCTTCTTCAATCTCATGAATTAAATAAGTTTGAGGCTGATCTATCATTTCTCCATTGGCATCAAAATTCACATCATCAAAGGGGACAAACTCAAAAAAAATATGTTGATTAAAAGAAAGCTTCATCCCTTTTGCACCTTGTTTGTCTTGCCATGCAATAAAGCCTTCGCTCGCCAAATAAGTTTCAATATAAGAAATTGGCTTACCTAATAATTTTTCAAACCCATGCTTATAAGGTTCAAAACTTACCCCACCATGAATAAAAAAAGCAAGATTTGGCCATATTTCATGAATATTATTTAATTGATATTTTTCCATCACCATTTCAATGCACATTTGAATCCAAGCAGGTACACCTACAATAAATCCAATATCCCATTGGGGAGCTTTTTCAACAATCTCTTTTAATTTTTTATTCCAATCTCTTTCTTTTGCAATTTTTCTTCCTGGTTTATAAAAAGGTTGAAACCAAAAAGGGGCTTTTTTAGCGGTGATACCACTTAGGTCTCCAGCATAATAACCAGGTCCTTTTTGCAAATCAGTGCTACCTCCAAGCGTTAACCAGCCTTTTCCAATTGAAGCCAAAGGAACATCTTGATAATTAAAGATACTGATCAACTGTTTAATCATGATGATTTTGTTCCCCCTTAATAAATCAGTGGTTATAGGGATATATTTACTTGCCGACTCGCTTGTACCACTACTTAGCGCAAAATATTTTATTTTACCTGGCCAACAAATATCAGACTTACCTTCTAAAGATAAATACCACCAATCTTTATATATTTTATTATAATTATAGGTAGGTACATTTTGTTGAAATGCTTTTGCTGGGTGCCTGTTTAATAAAATATCATTAAAATGAAAAGCTTGACCAAAGGAGGTATATTTAGCTCTTCGTAATAATTTCTTGAGCACACGCAATTGTGCTCTTTTTGGACTTCTAGGGGGAATTCCAAGGGCTTTATTTATGCTTTTTGGCAAGTTAATCTCAAAAATAGGCATCTACAGATTCGGGTTTAATTTTTATAGATTATCTGCAAAAATAGGAATGTTATTCGAGCAAACGAACCTACTTTTGCCCTATGATTAAAAATACATTATTAAATGCGGTGGAAGCCGGGGGGGAAGTATTAAAAAAGTTTTTTAACGGTTCTTTTACAATAGAAAGTAAAGGATCCTTAAATGACTTGGTTACAGAGGCAGACCATGCCTCCGAAAAAGCAATTTTTAAGGTCATTCAGGACGCTTTTCCAGCTCATTTTATTTTAAGTGAAGAAACAGGTGAGATTAAGCAGGACTCTAATATAAAATGGATTATTGACCCCATTGATGGCACTATTAATTTTGCAAATGGGATCCCCATATGTTGTGTAAGCATTGGAGTAGAAGAAAATGGAAAAATGATTTTGGGTGCGGTTTACAACCCAATGATGAATGAACTATTTATAGCGGAGCGTGGACAAGGAGCTACTTTAAATGGCAATAAATTAAAGGTAAGCTCAAAGGAAAATTTATTAAGTAGTTGTTTGGTTACGGGTTTTCCGTATCAGTATTTAGATTCTGCCAATGGTCCTCTTCAAATTTTTGAAAAATTAATTCGTAAGGCTATTCCTGTAAGAAGATTGGGTAGTGCCGCCATTGATTTATGTTGGACTGCAGCAGGAAGATTTGATGGCTTTTACGAACACAAATTGCAAGCTTGGGATAGCGCGGCAGGATTTTTAATGGTAGAAGAAGCGGGAGGGAAAGTAACCGATTTAAGTGGCAAACCCTATAGCCCATACCAGCCAGGTATAATAGCCACCAACGGGAAAATACACGACCAATTATTAGCCGTTATTAATGGTGAAAATTTATAAATTATTTTATGTCTATAGAAAGAACAGAAATAGATAAATTAGGTGAGTTTGGTTTAATAGATCACCTTACAGAAAATTTTGAAACGCAAAATGCTTCTACTATTTTATCTATTGGTGATGATGCTGCTGTGATTGATCACTTTGGCAAACAAACTGTTATTACCACCGACTTATTAATTGAAGGAGTTCACTTTGATTTAATGTATACCCCCTTAAAACATTTGGGCTATAAATCGGTAGTGGTGAATCTAAGTGACATTTATGCAATGAATGCACAACCTACTCAAATTACTTTGAGTATTGCATTTAGTAATCGATTTAGTTTAGAGGCGCTTGAAGAATTTTATGAAGGGGTAAATATTGCTTGTGAAAAATACAATGTCGATTTAATTGGGGGAGATACTTCCACTTCCCAAAAAGGATTTATTATTTCTGTAACAGCATTGGGGGAGGTTACACCAGATAAATACGTTAAGAGAAGTACTGCCGAAAGTGGAGACTTGATTTGTGTTTCAGGAGATTTGGGTGCAGCTTTTTTAGGGCTTACTTTAATGGAGAGAGAGAAAAAAATTTTTATAGAGAATCCTCAAATTCAGCCAAATTTAGAAAATGAAGATTACATCGTAGGCAGATTGTTAAAACCGGAAGCCAGAAAAGATATTTTAGAAATATTAGCAACTCAAAACATAATTCCTACTGCCATGATGGATGTTAGTGATGGACTAAGTAGTGAAGTATTGCACTTGTGTAAACTAAGTAATTTAGGTTGTAGAATTTATGAAGAAAAAATTCCTATCCACGAATCAAGCCGAGCAGCTGCGTTTAAGTTTGGCTTAGATCCCACTGTTTGTGCCTTAAATGGAGGAGAAGATTATGAACTCATTTTTACCATGAAACAAGTTGATTATGATAAAATTACTTTACAAGAAGAGATCAGTGTTATAGGTTATATGTGTGATAAAGAAGAGGGAGCAAAATTAATTACCAAGGGTAAAAATTTATTTGATATCACTGCACAAGGTTGGAATGCTTTTGGAAAGTAATTACTGAATTTGGAAAAAATCTGCATCTTTCCAAAATGGGAATTTAGATCGAGCGTTGATTATTTCTTCTTTTTGTAAAGTGATTGTAAATATATCTTCTTCGTAAGCGCAATGATAGAGCACTTCTCCAAGGGGTCCAACAATTAATGAGTCCCCACTGTGTGAAACATTATTACCGTCTAAACCTACCCGATTCACACCAATAGTAACACATTGGTTTTCTATGGCTCTTGCTGTTAGTAAAGTTTTCCATGCATGGTTTCTTTTTTCTGGCCAGTTAGCAACATATAAAAGAACATCGTATTCAGCCGCCTCCCCCTTTAGCTGTCTTGCCCAAACGGGGAAACGTAAATCATAACAAATTTGTAGATTTATTTTCCATCCTTTAACACTTGCAATTAATCTCTTATTTCCTGCAGTGTAATGTTTATCTTCTCCAGCATAAGCAAACAAATGTCTTTTATCATAATAACCTAATGCTCCATTGGGCAACATCCAAATAAGTCGGTTGTAGAATTTTTCTTCTTCTTTAATTATAAGGGAGCCTGTTATAATTGCTTTTTTAGTTGCAGCTAAATTTCTCATCCAATCAATGGTAGGCCCATCCATAGATTCAGCATAAATTTCAGGTTGCATGCTAAAACCAGTACTAAACATTTCAGGCAATACAATAATTTCAGTATAGCTTTCCATACTCATAATTTTCTTTGCCAAATTCGCAAGATTAGCAGTTTTATTTTCCCAAAACAAATTGGTTTGTATAATTGAAAAACTGAGTGTGGACAAACTTATCTGGTTTTAGTGTTTTTCTAAAGGTACCAAATTCAGCTAAAAAACTTATTTCTTGTTTAATTCTAGCAAAATGGGCATGATCAAAACTGATTCAAAGCCTCGTTGATTTAAAAAGGAGTGGGTTTTTGCCATCCTATTCATTCCCCTTTCCCCTTTTAATGAATTCCATTTTTTGGTAGCCAATGCCAATAATGTTTTTTTATAAGCAATCTCCTCAATGCTATTTAGTGCCTTTTTAATATTAGCAGGGCTTACTCTTTTTTGTTGTAAAGCATATTTTATTTTTTGCTTACCCCAGCATTTGATTCTGAAATGTCCCCCAGCAAAACTTTCTGCAAAACGAGCTTCATTTAAAAAATTATCTGTAATTAAATCTGATATAATTTCCTCCACTTCGCTTGAGGTCATTCCGAATTCATATAATTTATCACGAACTTCTTGTTGAGCCCTTTCTTGGTAAGCACAATAATGCCGAATCCTTTGTATAGCCTGCTCTTTGCCAATTCTAATTTTTTGCATTTTGAATATAAAAATTGTCAATAAGAATTGCTAAAATAGCTTTTTAATCTTAAGATTTTGCATTAGTTTCGTTAGTGTTATTAAGGTTAAATTTTACGACTCAATTACCCATTATAATAAAAAGCTGCGTATTATGAAATTTATAGTTTCCTCTTCTTCTCTTTTAAAACACCTACAACAAATAGCCGGTGTTATTAATACCAATACTGTTCTCCCTATTTTAGAAGATTTTTTATTTGAAATAGAAGAAAAAAAGTTAAATATTGTAGCTACCGATTTAGAGACCGTAATGCGCGTTCAAATGGACGTAGAAAGTAAAGCAAATGGTCGTGTTTGTATTCCTGCTAAAATATTAATCGACTCCTTAAAAAATATAGCCGATCAACCGCTTACTTTTAATATTGATAAAAATTATGCGGTAGAAATTACAAGTGATAATGGTAAATATAAGGTGATGGGCGAAAACCCTGATAATTTTCCTAAGGAACCATCTGCCGATGATACCACTGGATTTAACATGACCAGTACTGGGCTGTTAACGGCCATTAATAAAACTTTATTTGCAGTTAGTACCGACGATTTACGTCCAGCTATGACAGGTGTATTTTTTGAATTGTCTAAAGATGGCGTACAATTTGTGGCTACAGATGCACACCGTTTAGTGAGGTATAAAAGAACAGATTCTAAAGCAAAACAAAATGCTTCTTTCATTGTGCCTAAAAAACCGTTGAATTTATTAAAAAACGCTTTGCCAGATAATGAGGATTCTATAACTATTAGCTTTAATAGCAATCATTTATTTGTGGAACATGGTTCGACTCAATTAATATGTCGTTTAATTGATGCACGTTTCCCTGATTATAAAGTGGTTATTCCTGCCGATAATCCTTATCGCCTTACGGTCAATAAATATGATTTCCAAAACGCATTGCGTCGTATTAATGTATTTAGTAATAAAAGTACGAATCAGGTTGCTTTAAATATTACAGGCAATGAATTACAAATGGCGGCTCAAGATATTGATTTTAGTTTTGAAGGTAATGAGCGAATGAGCTGTGAATATAAAGGCGAAGACATACAAATTGCCTTTAACGCTAAATTTTTAATTGAAATGTTAAGTGCTGCAGATACAGATACTATTTTTCTAGAATTGTCAACCCCAAGCAAAGCAGGGCTTATCAAACCGTCCGAGCAAGCTCCTGGGGAAGATTTATTAATGTTGGTAATGCCATTAATGTTAAATAGCTAAACTATTCCCAATAGAACCAAAGTCAATTCACTTTGTTTTAAACTAAACCCGAAGCTCCATTAAGGGAACATCGGGTTTTTTATTTACATTTATACTAAAATAATATTGCCATGCTTGACCTTATTAAAAACTATTTTGAACACATTCCAAGTTTACACAGGGCCTTACTATTGGCTGGAGGAATTACTTTTTTTTGGATGATAGAAATAGCCATGCCGTTGTTCAATTTTAAATACAATAAATTTAAACATGCTGGTCTTAATCTATTCTTTACATTAACCACTATTGTCATCAATTTTTTATTTGCTTTAATCATGGTTAAAGCAAGTTATTGGACAGTAGATCATCATTTTGGATTATTACATCTTATTAACTTGTCACCATGGTTTGAAGCTATTACTGGTTTATTATTATTAGATTTTATAGGGGCCTATCTAGTTCATTTTATTGAACATAAAGTAAAATTTCTATGGAAGTTTCACATGGTTCATCATGCTGATACACAAGTAGATACTACAACGGGTAACAGACATCATCCAGGTGAGTCTATCGTTAGGGCTGTATTTGCTATTTTGGCAGTACTAATTTTAGGAACGCCCATGTGGATGGTAATGTTATATCAAAGTTTAAGTGTTGTGCTTACGCAATTTAATCATGCCAACATAAAAATTCCTAGTTGGTTTGATAATAGCATTGGATACCTTTTTGTTTCCCCTAATATGCATAGAGTTCATCATCATTTCAAACGGCCACAAACGGATAGTAATTATGGAAATATTTTTTCATTTTGGGATCGCCCATTAGGAACTTATAATGACACCCCAATGAGTGAAATTATCTATGGTTTAGATGTATTAGACGCTACAAAAGATAAGGATACCGCATATCAATTAAACATCCCATTTAATAAGCACATAAAAACTGATATTTAATCCTTTTACTAAAATGAAAATAGGTGCTTTTATACCTGCTCGTTATGCAGCTACCAGATTCCATGCCAAATTGATGCAGCCCCTTGGCAATAAAACAGTTATTAGACACACCTATGATAATACCATAGCAACTGAATTGTTTGACGAAGTATATGTGGTTACAGATAGTGATATCATTTACAAAGAAATAATTAACCATGGTGGGAAGGCCATTATGAGTAAAAGAGAACATGAAAGCGGAAGCGATAGAATTGCAGAAGCAATAACAGATTTGGCAATTGATATAGTAGTAAATGTTCAAGGAGATGAACCTTTTGTAAAAAAAGAACCACTTGAGAAATTGATTGCAGTATTCCAAGACGAAAAAGTACAAGTGGCATCATTGATGCAAGTGTTAACTAATAATAGTTTAATTGCTGATTCTAATTATGTAAAAGTTACAGTTGATAAAAATTTAAATGCTTTATTTTTTTCAAGAAGTATTATTCCCTATCCAAGAAATACAGAAAATCCAATAATTTATTATGAACATATTGGCGTATATGCATTTAAAAAGCAAGCATTGCTGGATTTTACTTCCTGGCCAATGACGCCACTAGAAGCTGCTGAAAAAATTGAATGCCTTCGTTATTTAGAAAATGGTGTTCCAATTAAAATGGTGGTAACCACTTATATGGGTGTTGAGATAGATACCCCAGAAGATTTAATTAATGCAGCAAAACTTTTATAATTTAATAAATATGAATAAAGGAAAACTATTTCAGTCAACTGTAGTCGCTGCTTTGGCTGGATTTATTTTTGGTTTTGATATGGTAGTAATTTCTGGTGCTGATAAACCTATTCAACAGTTGTGGCAAACTACACCGCTATTTCATGGTTTTTTTATTATGTCTATGGCCTTGTGGGGAACCGTTATTGGGTCAGTATTTGCTGGGGCTCCAACAGAAAAATACGGTCGTAAAAAAGTTTTAATCTGGCTTGGTTTACTATTTATTGCATCCGCTATTGGTTCTGCTTTGGCTCAAGATGCCTATACTTTTTCTTTTTTTAGATTAATTGGTGGAATAGCTATTGGTATTTCTTCCGTAGCAGCACCCACTTACATTTCCGAAATTTCAAATAAGGACAATCGAGGCAAATTAGTTGGCATGTATCAATTTAATATTGTCTTTGGAATTTTAGTAGCCTATTTATCTAATTATTTTTTAGCAGGGTTTGGTGGTGTTAATGATTGGCGTTGGATGTTAGCTGTTTTATTAATTCCTTCAGTTATATATACCTTGATGACATTGGGTTTACCAGAAAGCCCAAGATGGTTATTTTCCATTAAAAATGATGAAGCGGGTGCAAGAAAAACTTTAGAAGAAGTAGGTGTTGAAAATATAGATCAAACGATTCAAGAAATAAAAATTGCTAATGAACAAGAAAAAATGGAAGGGGGGTTAAAATTGTTTACAAAACATCATTATAAAATTATTTCATTGGCTTTTTTTGTTGCTTTTTTTAATCAAGCATCTGGAATTAATTTTCTTTTGTATTATGCCCCTAGAATATTAGAGGAAGCAGGATTTGCAAAAAATAATTCTTTATTAAGTTCCATATCTCTTGGTTTAATGAATTTAATTTTTACATTTGTTGGTTTATGGTTAATTGATCGAATTGGTCGTAAAACGTTATTAATTATCGGCTCTTTTGGTTATATTATAAGTTTATCTATGGTTGCCTATGGATTTATTCAACACAGCGACCCAACGTTTATGCTGACTTTCTTATTGTTATTTATTGCCTCACATGCCATTGGACAAGGAGCGGTGATATGGGTATTAATTTCAGAAATATTTCCGACTCAAATAAGAGCCAAGGGACAGGCCTTTGGAGCCAGTATTCACTGGATCTTTGCTGCATTAATTACTCTAATAACACCAGTATTTTTAGACAGTGAGCATGGAATTTTTAAAGACAATCCATGGCCTATTTTTGCATTCTTTTCTATTATGATGGCCTTACAGTTGGCTTGGATAGTACTTAAAGTGCCAGAAACAAAAGGCGTGTCTTTAGAAGAATTACAAAAAAAATTAATTCCATCATCTAACTAACACCCACAGCATTTATGAAACTAATTTTTCATTTTTATTTGATACTATTTTTTAGTACACTTCTAATAGAAAACAAAGTAACTGCACAAGAAAAATTATATCAAGAAAAATACCGGCCACAATTTCATTTTAGTCCCAAAATAAATTGGACCAATGATCCTAATGGGTTAGTATACGTAAAAGGGGTCTATCATCTATTTTATCAATTTAATCCTTTTCAAAATTTTTGGGGACATATGACTTGGGGTCATGCCACTAGCAAAGATTTATTGCATTGGAATCATCAACCGATTGCCATACCAGAAGAAAAAGATACCATGGTATTTTCTGGTACTTGTGTATATGATCAAAACAATTCTAGCGGATTAGGTACTAAACAAAAACCGCCCATGGTTGCCATTTATACTGGCCATATTAAAGATTTAAATCAATCACAACATGTTGCATATAGTATTGATGAAGGTAAAACATGGACAAAATATAATAAGAATCCAATTTTAGATTTAGGTAAAAAAGATTTTAGAGACCCAAAGGTTTTTTGGTATGCACCAAAAAAATATTGGGTGATGTGTGTTAATTTGCCTCAAGCGCATCAAGTACAATTTTATGCTAGTACCAATTTATTAAAATGGACTTTCTTAAGTGATTTTGGCCCTAAAGGCGATACGACTGGTGTTTGGGAATGTCCCGACTTAGTTCAAATTCCGGTGCTTAATTCAACGAATAAAAAATGGATACTGCAGGTGTCCATGAGTGAAAAAATGCAATATTTTATAGGAGAGTTCAACGGGATAAATTTTACATTAGACAGCAATCAAAAAACAATATTAAGACCAGATGCGGGTCCTGATTATTATGCTGGAATTTCTTATGGGCAATTGCCTAGCAATCATCTACCCACTAGCATAGCCTGGGCAAATAATTGGCGCTATGCAGGTAATATTCCCACGAATCCTTGGAAAGGTGCCATGTCATTACCCAGAAACCTATGGGCTGAGCAAAGGAATGGAGTTTGGTATTTAATTCAGCAGCCAATTGCCAATTTAAATAGCCTTCGTAAAAAACTAGCGTTTCAGAAAACAACAATGGAGGTTAAAAATGAATCCATATCATTAGCAGCAATTGGCATTAAGGAAGATGTATATGAATGCGATTTTGAATTAAGCAGTACTAGTTCTGAAAAAGTTGGAATTAGTGTTTTAAATGATAATTTAAGCGGAGTAGAAATTGGATATGAACCTAACCTAAATAAAGTATTTATTAATCGCACTAATACGAATGATACCTTTGACAAATCATTTTCTACTATTTCCTACTTTACTGCACCTATTAATAAGGCAACTGATAAAATTAAATTTAAAGTTTTTGTAGACAATAGTATTATTGAAGTGTTTGTAAACGAGGGGGAATCTGTATTTACAGTTCAAGCCTTTCCTGTTCATAGTGATAAAAACATAAAAATATTGAATAGTAATACCCAAGGGGCAGTAAAAAATTTACAAATTTATCCGCTTCAATCTATTTGGTAATAGTTAACTTTGATTTAGTAACACACAAATAAATAATTGAAATAATATGCAGTTTCGTAATTTTAAAATGGTCGACTATGTAGTGTATGGTCGTGGTTCTTTTAGTCAATTAGATGAAATTATTGCTCCCCATCGAAAAGGAAACTTTCCGATGATATTTTTTTTAGATCATTTTTTTATTGGGAAACCCTTGGCTACTAGAATTCCTTTAAGAGGAAAAGATAAAATTATTTATGTAGATGTAACGCATGAGCCAAAAACGAAACAAGTAGATGCTTTAGCGGCCGAGTTAAAAGCAGAGTTTGGGGAAGTAAGTGGTATTGTAGGTATTGGTGGTGGCTCTACCTTAGATCTTACAAAAGCCGTTTCATTAATGATGACCAATCCAGGTGCTTCAGCTGATTATCAAGGGTGGGATTTAGTTAAATTACCTGGTGTGTATAAAGTAGGAATCCCAACCTTAAGTGGTACAGGAGCAGAAGTAAGCCGCACTACCGTACTTACTGGACCAACTCGTAAATTGGGAATGAATTCAGATTTTACGCCATTTAATCAAATTGTCTTGGATCCAGAATTAACCAAAAATGTACCAGCAAATCAGCGTTTTTATACCGGGATGGATTGTTATATTCATTGCATTGAAAGTTTAGAAGGAACTTTTTTAAATGAGTTTAGTAAAAGCTATGGTGAAAAAGCTTTGGATTTATGCCAAAAAATATTTGTTCATAAAGACAATTGGGATGAGGAAAGTGATGAACAATTAATGATGGCATCTTTTGCTGGTGGGATGAGTATTGCCTATAGCCAAGTAGGAGTAGCACATGCTGTTAGTTATGGTCTTAGCTATTTATTAGGTACCAAGCACGGTATTGGTAACTGTATTGTCATGAATCATTTAGAGGAATATTATCCAGCAGGGGTAAAGGAATTTAAATATATGGTAGAGAAAAACAAAATAGAAATCCCTACAGGAATTTGTGCCAATTTAACAGAGGAGCAATTTGACACCATGATTAATGTTTCACTTGGAATGAAACCTTTATGGGAAAACGCTTTAGGATCTAATTGGGAAAGTATTATTAATAAAGAAAAATTAAGAGATTTATACGGAAGGCTATAGATCCCATTTCAACAATTATTTAATTTTTGAATAAGTTATAAGAGTATGAATTTATTTTTCTTAATTTTTTATAAAAGAAAAATAGACATCATCTCAAAAATTATTTAATTTTTGAATAAACCCTACTCTGCTTCCGCTACTACTTCTTTTACTTCTGGAATCATACGTTTCATCATTCCTTCAATTCCCGCTTTTAGAGTAACCATGCTAGAAGGGCATCCGCTACAAGAACCTTGTAACATTAAGTTTACGATGCCATCATTATAACTTTTAAATTGTATCGCCCCACCATCCATTTCTACGGCAGGCTTTACATAATTTTCTAATAACTCTTTTACACGTTTAACTACATCATCATCATCAGCATGAACTGTGTTGGTTGCTTCTTGTTTTATTTTTGCAATTTCTTCTTCATTCACCACCATACCACCTGCTTCTAAATATTCTTTCAAAAAAGTTTTAATAGTAGGAATGACATCCTGCCAATCTTCGTTTTCATTGGCTTTAGTTAGTGTAATAAAATTACTTGCTATAAAAACACTTTTGATAAAAGGGAAGCTAAATAATTCTTTTGCCAAGGGGGAAGCAATGGCTAAACTTTCATCTGCAATATCAATACTTTTTCCAGGATACAAAAGTTTATTGGCCACAAACTTCATTGTTTCCGGATTTGGTGTCATTTCGGTATAAATACTTACAATGGTATTGCCTGTTGTTATCATAATTTCTTTTTTTGTTAGAATTCAAAACAAAATTAATCAAAAATGGTAGCTTGTCATCTGCTTTAAGCTAGTGGAGGCTTTATTTTTCCGATATCGAAAGAAGATTAAGGGACAATACTCAGTTTGGCATAGTTGAGCATGATTTTTTTCTCCCCGTTTTTATCAAAAAGAATAACTGCTATGGGGTTATGTGCTGATCCTTCTATTTCTTTAATGACGCCAAATCCAAATTTTTGGTGTTCAATTTTAGTTCCTGCTTCTAAAGTAGATGGATCGCAAGCAGTAAAATTAGAAGATGGAATATGATTTTTATTAAGTGTATGGGGTGCCACTACCGGTAAATAGCTAGGCTTAGTTCCTACTGTTTTATTATTTCCGCCATGCATTCTGTCATAAGCAGATCCCCAACCAGAACTTTGATTTCTAGCACCACCACCTGAACTTGTTTTATCAATTTGATCTTCTGGCATTTCATCAATAAATCGACTTGGATCGTTTTGAACCAATTGACCAAATCTATAGCGGGTATTGGCATAGGTAAGCCATAAATGTTTTTTGGCTCTAGTAACTGCCACATAAAATAATCTTCTTTCTTCTTCTAATTCTTCACGGGTATTTACACTCATTCCACTTGGAAATAAAGATTCCTCTAATCCTACTAAAAATACACATGCAAATTCTAATCCTTTGGCCGCATGAACCGTCATTAATTTTACAGTATCCTCATTCCCCGTATCATTGTCGGCATCGGTAATTAAAGTTATTTGTTGCAGGTAAGCCCCCAAGCTTATATCACCTAATTCTCCATCTTCATTACTTGGACTTTCGGTCCATTCTTTAATAGAATTTAATAGTTCCTGAATATTTTCGTAGCGCGCCAATCCCTCGGTTGACTTATCAGTAAATAATTCTTTAACAATATTTGTATGTTTACCTACTTGAACCGCTACATCATAAGCATTGTGTTTTGTTAATTGATTTTGAAAATATTTAATCATGGTTACAAACTCCTCAATGGCGGTTAATGTTCCCGCTTTAAAACCAAATCCTTTTGCTTTTTCTAAAACTTCAAAAAAAGTAATATTTTGTTCACCAGCTATTACTAAACACTTTTCCATGGTCGTTTTTCCAATACCTCGAGTCGGGTAATTGATGATTCTTTTTAGTCCTTCTTCATCTTTGGTATTGACAATAATTCTTAAGTAAGCGATATAATCTTTAATTTCTTTTCTCTGATAAAAGCTAAGCCCACCATATATTTTGTAGGCTATACCCGTTCTTCTCAAACTTTCTTCAAATGATCTACTTTGCGCATTAGTTCTGTATAAAATGGCGAAGTCTTTATTATAAAAATGATTTCTTAATTTATTTTCTTGGATGGTATCGGCAATAAACTTTCCTTCATCGTTATCGGTCATGGTACGTACCAATTTTATTTTATCACCAGCTTCATTTTCAGTCCAAAGCTCTTTTGGTATTTGTCCAATATTATTTTTAATTACATGATTGGCTACTCCAATGATGGATTGACTACTTCTGTAATTTTGTTCAAGCTTAACCAATTTTACATCATCATAATCTTTTTGAAATTGTAAAATATTTTCAATGGTGGCACCACGGAAACTATAAATACTTTGAGCATCATCACCAACTACGCACAAATTTTCATGTACCGCTGCAAGTAATTTAGCAATTTGATATTGTACTGGATTGGTATCTTGATACTCGTCAATTAATAGGTATTTAAACTTATGTTGATATTTATGCAAAACTTCTGGATAGTTATTTAATAACTCGTGCATTTTAAATAACAGGTCATCAAAATCCATCGCCCCGTTTTTAAAACACCGTGCTGCATAACTTGCATAAATTTCTGCTATTGCAGGACGGTTAGACCTAGCATCTTCTTGTTTTAAAAAAGTATCAACAGCATATTCAGCTGGACCAACCAAAGCGTTTTTTGCTGCAGATATTCGGTTGTGAACAATATTTGGCTTGTATAATTTATCATCTAACCCCATATCATTTACGACCGCTTTAATTACCGAACGAGTATCATCTGTATCGTAGATAGTAAAACTTTTTGGATAACCCAACTTATCTCCCTCGGCCCTTAATATTCTTGCAAATACACTGTGAAATGTACCTATGTATAAGTTACGTGCATCTGTATTGCCTAAGGCTTTTTCGACACGCTCTTTCATTTCGGCCGCCGCTTTATTGGTAAAAGTGAGCGCTAATATATTAAATGCGTCTACACCGCTATGCATTAAATGAGCAATACGAGTAGTTAAAACTTTAGTTTTACCACTGCCCGCTCCAGCAATAATCATTAAGGGACCTTTAGTGTGTAAAACAGCCTCTAATTGTTTTTCATTTAAACCAATCAAATACGAATCTTGCATGAAGCGAAGATACACTCAAGTTGGTTGATTATAATTAATGGTGGAAAACTTAAAGATGAAAACAATTAAGTAGTTAAATAAATAAACCCTCCCGAAAATTCAGGAGGGTTTATTAAAATAGGATATCTATTTTAGAATCTTATCATTTAAGAAACTACTTTTTTTCAAGTAATTTAAAGAACTGATCCAATTGAGGAAGAATAACTATTCTTGTTCTACGATTAGCTGATCTATTTTCTGAAGAGTTATTATCTTTTAAAGGAACATATTCACTTCTTCCAGCCGCAGTCATTCGCTTAGGATCGATGCCATAAGTTTCTTGCAATACACGAACAACAGTGGTAGCACGCTTAACACTTAAATCCCAGTTGTCTTCCATTAAATTTCCAGAACTTATTAGTTGCTTAGAATCGGTATGTCCTTCTACCATAAACTCTATCTCTGGTTGAGCAGCCAAAACCTTAGCTACTTTACCTAAAACTATCTTTGCTTTATCTGTTACAGTAAAGCTGCCACTTTTGAATAATAATTTATCTGAGATGTCTACATATACTACTCCTTTTTCCACTTTTATATTAATATCACCATCACTCAAATCTCCAATAGCTCCTTTCAAATTCATTACTAAATTCATGCTGATAGAATCTTTACGTGCCATAGAGCTTTGTAAGCCTTGAATATATAAATCCTTAGCACCAATATTGTCTAGTGATTTTTTAATACTTTCTGCTTGAGAACCTGTAACTACAGACAGGTCTTTAAGTTGACTTAAAACAACATTGTTATTTGATTTTAAGAAATCAACTTGTTTGTTTAAATCATCAATAGTTGATTGTAAAGACTTTGTTTTATCATTTGCTTTGTCAGCATCAGCTTTGCTTTTTGAGATGGCATCTTGTGCGTCACGATATTTTCCTTGCAATTCGGCATAAGCACCATTTAATTGACCAAATTTAGCTTCTGCTTCTTGCATTTTTTTAGGACTAACACAAGAATAAGCACCTAAACTAACCACAGCAAGAAATAAAAAAATTTTACTTTTCATAATTTATATTTTTAATTGAATACTAAAATTCACCTAAAGCTTAAAAAAAACTTTCAGTGACTCGTAAAAATACTAAGTAATATTTAAATATTGAAAAAATATTTTATAGGAGCCAATATTAGCTTTTTGTGCCCTCGGTAATTCCAAAATCAGGTATATATCCTCTAAAATCCTTAAAATATCGAACTATTTTCTCCTTATCATTTGTTTCATCTTCTGATACAAAAAATGGTTCAGCAAAAACTACTTTGCGACTTAGAAAATCAATACCGACCATAACTATAGGCACTTGAGCGTTTTTGGCTATATAATAATACCCTGAACGCAGTTTGGCGACCTTTTTACGCGTTCCTTCAGGTGATAAACCCAGGTGAAAACTTAGTTTTTTGTTAAATAGCGCCACCACTTGGTCAACCATTTTATTTTGATTGTGTCGTTTCACTGGATAGGCGCCTAAATAGTTTAATAACCAACTAAGTGGGGGCCAAAAAAGTTCACTTTTCCCTAAAAAATGAACAAATTCAAGGTGCATTTTTTTACGAATGGCCAATGCCATAAAAAAATCAACACTATGGGTATGTGGCGCAAATAAAATAATACTCTTAGGTAATTCAAAGTTGAATTTTCCTTCAATTTTCCAACCGCGTACATTAAATATCCACCAGGTAAGTAATTGTTGCATAAATTATAAAACTAAAGTTAATGAATTGAGGCAACTTTTATACAATGAATGAAGCTACATATTTATTTTTTCAAGTAAACTTGCATTCAATAATGGGTCTACTTTTTCGGAAAAGATGGGAATTAATGCTGCTTTCGGGAGGCTTGCATTTTTCGCATTTTTTTCATACCACTTATCATAGTAGTTTAATAAAATAAAAAACGCTTCCTTAAATGCTCCTTCTATAATATGATTAATTGCTGTCTTAGTTTCAAGCCCCCCAAGTCTTTTCTGAATTCTTAAGGTAGCATTCATTAAACTTTGCTTGTCAAATTTTCCATACCCTTCTAAAATAAAATTTAGTCTTTCCTCAAATGGGATGGTTAAAAAATAACAAGTGCTATTTCTTATCAAATGAAATAATGCTGTTGGAATTAATACGGTTCCAATTCTTTGGCTTTCGTCTTCAATCCAAATAGGTTCATTATTTTTGCACTGTTCAAAAAGAGAATGAGCTAATCTATTTTCAAACATTTCTTGACTGGGTTGATCAGGCTGTCCAATAGCTCCATAGGCAGAACCTTTGTGATGTGCTAAGCCCTCTAAATCCACTACCCTATGTTTTCGTTTTTGTAATTCTAGTAAAATTTCAGTTTTACCAGAACCCGTATAACCCCCTAAAACTTTGAAGGAATAAGGCAAATTAAATTGCGTTACTACCCAATTTCTATAGGCCTTATAACCTCCAGTAAGTTGAATCACTTTATAGCCATATAAATCTAATAACCAGGCCACTGCAGCACTGCGCATCCCCCCTCTCCAACAATGAATAAAAATAGTAGGCTTGGCTGCTAACTTGTTTTTTTGTTTTTCTTTGATCCAAACCTCCACAGTTTCGATCATGTTAAGCATCTTGCTTCCAAAAAGGGGTAGACCCGCTTTTATGGCAGCTTCTCTGCTTTGTTTTTTATAAGTTGTACCTATTATTGTACGCTCCTCATTGCTAAATAAAGGTAGATTATATGCAGTGGGTATATGCGCCTTTTCAAATTCATTGGGGCTTCGAACATCTATAAGGACTACTTCTGAAAATTGTTCTATAAATTCATTGATATTAATTTTTTGAACTGCCATAATTACGAATTTAGTTGCTTTATTTCGTTTTTAAAGAGCCAAGATAGATAAACCAATGAATTGAGCTATTATATATTTCATACCACTTGATTAGTTTCATTTATTAACCTTAAAGCGTTAATTATGTTCACCTAAAACAGCCTGAAAAATCCATTCTTATAACAGCTTTTTGTACAAGTTTATTTATCAATAATATTATAATTATTAAACAATATTAATTTAATACTTTACATTTGATTTAGATAAGTTGGTTATGTCTAATAAAGAAAACAATACTTTTTGCTTCCAACTGCTACAAAAAAGAGTAGCAGAAGGCGATACCAAGGCCTTTAGACAAATTTTTGATTTGCTTTTCTTAAACCTTACTAAGTTTTCTTTTTCATTTGTGCAATCCCAAGAGGCATCCACTGAAATTGTAGATGAGCTTTTTGTTCAATTATGGACCAAGCGGGAGGCCATCAATCATATTCTGGATTTGAGGGTTTATTTATATACTGCCACAAAGAATGCCTCTTTAAATTATATAGCAAAACGAGCCAAGCAAATTAAGTTAGCGCCCTACGATCAAATTCAGGTGCAAATGGCAGACTATAACTCGCCAGAACAAATGATGATTGATAAAGAGATTTTGAATAAAATTAAGCAAGCCATTGATCAATTACCCCCCAGATGCAAACTAATTTTTAAACTAGTGAGAGAAGACGGTTTAAAATACAGCGAAGTAGCAGAAATTTTAAATTTATCCATTAAAACTATTGACAATCAGCTTGTTATAGCTGTTTCACGTATTAAAGAAGTAGTTCAAAACTTGCTCCAAACAGATAAAAATAAGATTTATTTAAAAAAATAGCATTTCTGCTTGGGGTGTATGGTCTCTTTTTTTGTCTTATAGATAAGGAAAGAATATGCATAGAACAAGACTCATAGCATTATATACAAGAAAACTTACTGGAGAAGCCACGAAGAAAGAGCTATTGGAACTCGATGAACTATTAAAATTGGAGGAAAATCAGTTTGTTTATGAACTGATGGAAAATTGGTGGAAGCATCAACCTGAAAGTCAGTCCACTTCCCAGAATGAAACGGATCAGCATTTTAATTACATACTTTCTACTGCTACAGCGGATGAAATAATTGAAAGAGCAAAAGCAAATGTAAGTGCGTCTATTTTTAAAAAATACCCTTCCTTCAAAAAGTGGGCATTGGCTATTGCGGCAATATTTATTGGTTTAATCATTACTGTAGAATTTGGTGGCCTTAGACCTTTATTGGTAACCAATTATCATCTCAATGAAATTGTTGCAAAACCTGGTACCAAATCAAAATTGATATTACCAGATGGTTCACAAGTTTGGTTGAATTCTGAAAGTAAACTTACTTATGGATCTAGTTTTAATGATTCTATTAGAGAAGTCACCTTGGAAGGGGAAGCCTATTTTGATGTCGTAAAAGATAAAAAACATCCCTTTATTGTTAAAACATCTGCCATTAGTATACGTGTGCTAGGCACTGCTTTTAATGTGAAATCTTATCATCAAGATCCCACTATTGAAACCACTTTAGTAAGAGGTATGATAGAAGTGCAAAAAAATAATGAACCCTCAGCTTCAAAAATAATACTTCGTCCCAACGAAAAATTAATTTATAATAAAACAGAAATAAATATTGCAAGTCATCCCATCTCTTCTGCTTTTCCACCTCAAATAATTTCAATTAGCACTTTGAATAAGAACATTGCAGATAGTTTAAGAAAGGAAACTGCCTGGGTATATGGAAGACTGGTTTTTGAAGGAGATAGCTTCACCTCTTTAGCAGAAAAAATGGAAAGATGGTACAATGTTAAAATTAATATTAAAAATAAAACAATAGCCAATTATAGATTTGGAGGAGTTTTTGAAAATGAAAATATTGAAGAAGCCTTAAAAGCGCTTCAATTAATAGCTATGTTTAAGTATACAATCAATGAAAATGAAATAATTATTGAAAAATAAAATAGGCTCAAAATAAAATCGGGAAATGCGCTAACATTCCCCGACTAGGCACCAATGAAACTAAGGGCAATCGGAAAATCGCAAAAATTTCATATTAAATAACCCAAAACTAAAGGTATGACAAAAACCTTACATGGTGTTAAGCTAATGCTAACACAAAATCGCTCTTTATTAAAAACATTATTGTTTATGAAAATGACGATTGTATTTATCTTACTTACAACGCTGCAAGCTATTGCAGGGGATGCCAATGCTCAATTTGTATCCATTCAAATGAAACAGGCAGAGATGCCCAAGGTATTTAAAGCGATTGAGAAACAAAGTACTTATCGGTTTCTCTATAACTATGATTTACCAGCTTTACAAAAAAAAATGGATATCAATGTTATAGCCGAATCGGTAGTAGGAGTGCTTGATAATATGTTATCCGGTTCGGGTTTAAACTACAAAATTTTAGAAAATAAATTAGTAGTAATCATGCCTTCTGAAAATAATACTGTGGAAGGAAGGGTCATCACTGGTAAAGTGGTATCAGAGAATGGAGAACCATTAGTTGGTGCTGTTATCATTATAAAAGGTACCAATTTTGGTACTACAACAGATGCCAAAGGAAACTTTAATTTAAAGATTGCTGATAATGATGCAATTCTAATTATTTCTTTTATTAACTATGAAAAACAAGAAATAAAAGCGGGCACTGCTGAAAATTTGCAAATTTCTTTAAGGCCACAAAATAATGAATTGAATCAGGTAGTAGTGGTTGGATATGGTTCACAAAAGAAAAAAGATTTAACTGGTTCTGTTTCATCTATTTCTTCTAAAGAACTAGAGAATGGCCCCAATGATCAATTTGGTTATGCGATTGAAGGTAAAGCTGCCGGTGTACAAGTTATACGAGCATCAGGTCAACCACAATCTGGCTTTTCTATTCGAATAAGAGGAACCTCTTCTATCACTTCGGTTAGTGACCCATTGTATATAGTGGATGGTGTTCCAACTTATAATACCAATGAAATAAATCCAGCGGACATTGAAAATATTACTATTTTAAAAGACGCTTCCTCTGCCGCAATATATGGCAGCAGTGGATCTAATGGAGTAGTTATCATTACTACTAAAAGAGGAAAAAATCAAAAAGTGAAAATTAATTACACCACCTCTACAACAATGTCAAGTGCTTGGAAAAGGATGGATATGTTAAATGCAGCTCAATTTCAAGCATTGGCTATTGAAATGGGAGGCACGACTGATTGGTCAAAATTGACTGCTAATACCAATTGGCAAAATGAAATATTTAGAAATGCAATCTCTCAAAATCATCAATTATCCGCTACGGGTGGAAATGAAAAAACGACTTATTATGTATCTGGTTCCTATAATGATCAAAACGGAATTGTTTTAAATAATTCTCTACAAAGAACCACCTTTAAAGCAAATTTGGATCATCAAATAACAAAAGCATTAAAACTTGGAACTAGTATATCTTATGATAGTTGGAAAGATATAGATGTGCCTGAAAATGACCGCAATGGCGTTATAACAAGATTATATACCAGCATTCCAAATATTGGAATTAGAGATCCAAGTAATCCAACAATGTACGCAAGAAGCCCTTTCATCAATGATTTGGAAAATCCAATTTCTACTGTAAATCAACCACAACATTCTAATACCAACAATAGAGTGCACGGAAACATTTATGCAGAAGTGGATATTATAAAAGGCTTAAAATTTAAAACTTTATTTGGGCTGGAAAACTCTAATGGTAAAGCAGTTTCTTTTCAAGATTCCGTTCAAACCAGATATGGAAAATCAATGGGTGGAATTGCTGCCGAAAATACCTACAAATATGATTATTGGATTTCAGAGAACACCCTAAATTACAATACAAAAATTAAAGACCATTCTTTAAACCTACTAGCAGGTTATATTATTTCAAGAGAGAAAACCGATAATTTATACAAATCTTCACATGACTTTTCTGCAGCCACTGCAGGAAGTCAAAATGTAGATGATGGTGCTACCAAAGCAATTCCAACACCTTACTATGTTCAGAAATCTCATCAATCATTTATTGGCAGACTTAATTATATCTACGATGACAAATATTATATAACCAGTAATTTTAGAGCAGACGGATCAGGTCAGTTTTCAGAACAAAATAAATGGGGCTTTTTTCCATCTTTTGCAGGTGGCTGGAGATTGTCTAAAGAAAATTTCTTAAAAGAGGCCAACAACTTAAGTGAATTAAAATTACGTGCTGGTTGGGGCTTGGTAGGAAATGATAGAGCACAACCTTATGCTTGGTATGGGCTAGTTGATACCATGTCTAAATATTTAATGGGTGGAAATTTAGTGACAGCTTATAACCCGTCTACATTAGAAAATAAAGCTTTAAGATGGGAGAAAACGGCACAATTAGATATCGGTTTAGATATTGGCTTCTTAGATAATAAAATTTTATTTACTGCCGACTATTACGAGAAAAAAACCAACGATATGCTATTAAGCGTTCCTACACCAACCAGTACTGGATTTGGGTATGCTTTACAAAATGCAGGAAGCATGGAAAATAAAGGGTTTGAATTTCAAATTAGCACAAAAAATATTGCTACTTCATCTATAAATTGGAATACAGATTTTAATATTTCTTTTAATAAAAATAAAGTCATAAACATAGTGGGCAATACCATACATACGGGAGCAATCAATCCAGCAGGTGACGATTTTAATACTGCTATTGTTCAAGAAGGTCAACCATTGGGCTCTTTCTTTGGAAAAACTACACAGGGAATCAACCCAGATAATGGAATGGTTAACTATTTAACAAATTATAAGGTTCAAGATAGCGTAGGTATTATTGGTAATGCAAATCCAAAATTCATGTTTGGATTTAACAATACCATTAGATATAAAAATTGGTCTTTAGACATCTTCTTTCAAGGCGTTCAAGGAAACCAGATATTTAATGCTACCCGAATGTTGACCGAATCCATGTCTTTAATAATGAACCAATCTGCTACGGTGTTAAGCAGATGGCAACACCCAGGGGACGCAACGAACATGCCAAAAGCTACTCCGAATGACTGGTCAAACGTTACACCTTCTACTCGATTTATTGAGGATGGATCTTACGTTAGATTAAAAGCATTAACCCTTAGTTATAATGTAAAGTCTACCACTTTATCAAAATATAAAGTAAGTCGTTGCTTGCTCTATTTAAAAGCAGAAAATCTATTGACCTTTACCAAATATTCTGGATTTGATCCTGAAGTAAGTGCGTTTAGTGCAAAGAGTGCTTCTGCAACAAATCAAAATACTGCTCCAGGAGTTGATTATGGTACTTACCCTCAAACTCGCGGCTTTATTTTAGGTTTAAATATTTCATTTTAATACTTAAATAGACAAACTATGAAAACAAATATTATATACAAAGGCTTTTTAATACTTTCTCTTTCTGTTATTTCTATTTCTTGTCAAAAATTTTTAGAGGATAAGCCTAAAACATCACTGACTACTGGAAATTCTTATACTACTGCTTCTGATATAGAAGCTGCTTTGAATGGTTGTTATAATCTCTTTTATAGCGCTGATTATTATCAATGGGAGTATGTAATGATTGGAGATGTTGGTTCAGACAATGCCTATCCAGGCGGCAACAATGAAGAAACTTTTTTTGATTTTAATAGACATAACCTTCCAGCCAGCAACCACCACAATTATGTAAATTGGGGTGCATTGTATAGAGGCATTGCACGCAGTAATATTTTATTGGATAAAATAAATACGATTACGGATGCAACCTTAACAGCGGAGCGTAAAAATCAAATTATAGGGGAGGCTAGTTTTTTACGTGCTTTTAACTATTATCAATTAGTAAAACTATATGGTGGAGTTCCAATAGAATTATCTTCTAATACAGCCGATCCTTCTGTTACTCGTAAAGCAAGAGCTACAGAAACAGAAGTATATGATCAAATTGTTTTAGATTTAGAATTAGCGGCTAATAATTTACCAGATAATTATGGAACAGTGGCTTCAATAAATAAAGTACGCGCAACTAAGGGTTCAGCCAATGCTTTGTTAGCTAAAGTGTGGGCACAAAGAAGCAATAGGGATTATACTAAAGTGTTAACTTATGCAGATCTTGTCATAAATGGTGCTGGAGCATATAGTTTAGCGTCAAATTATGCAGATTTGTTTGATGGCGCACATTATTTTAATTCAGAATCCATTTTAGAAATTCCTTTTCAAGAAGGTAACTGGTCTGCCTCTAGCTGGGGTGTGCAATTATTTTTAGCACCAGAAGATGGATGGCAAAAATATTGTGTTCCCTCAAAAGATTTAGTTGCTGCTTATGATGACCAAGGGGATGCAGTTCGTAAAAATGCAAATATCGTATTTATGACAAGAGACGCCAATGGTGCCCTTATTAGTTGGCCAGATGAAAATTGGAATCCTTGTAAGGATAGCACGATTGGCATCCCTTTTAATTTTAAACAAAAACATCCAGGTGGATGGGCAAGTGGGGATGATTATTATTTATTACGTTTAGCAGATATTATTTTGTTGAAAGCAGAAGCACAAAATGAAACAGGGGCATCCGCAGCAGCTATCGCCACTTTGAATATAATTAGAAACAGAGCTGGATTAACTAGTTTATTAACTACGCTAACTAAAGACGAAACTAAGTCCGCAATATTAACCGAAAGAAGGCTTGAATTGGCTTTTGAAGGACAACGTTGGGATGATTTAGTAAGATCAGGAACTGCAGTTACAACTATGAATAATTTAAATGATCATACTTACTCCTGTGTTGCAGATATTCCTGGTAACCCAGTGAAAATGGATTACAGCCATTTAACTGCTCAACATGTATTTTTACCTATTCCACAATTAGAGATTGACGCCAATCCAAATTTGGTACAAAATCCTGGGTATTAAAGAATAGATAAAAACCTGTTAAAAAGCCCCGTAATTGGGGCTTTTTTATTTTTCTAATGTAAGTACTACTCCATTGATACAATAGCGAAGTCCAGTTGGCTTAGGACCGTCTTCAAATACATGCCCTAAATGTGCTTTACATTTTCCGCATGCTACTTCAGTTCTTTCCATTCCATGACTATGGTCGGGAATATATAAAATAGAACTTTTAGTAATAGGTTCAAAAAAACTTGGCCAACCACAACCACTTTCAAATTTGGCGGTGCTTTTAAATAAAGGGTTGCCGCATGCAGCACAATGAAAAGTACCTATCTCTTTACTTGTTTCAAATGGACTACTAAAAGGCCTTTCCGTTCCTTTTTCTCTAGCTATTTGATACACTTCTGGCGATAAAACTTGTTTCCAAACACTGTCTGCAAGCACTAATTTTTCTTTATTTGTTGTAGAGTAATACTTATTTTTTATTTCTGACATGGCGGAGTTATTTAAATTGCTTTTATTTGAACTTTGAGCACAAGCTCCAAAGTTTAAAATTAGTAAACAACAGATGATTTTATACATAGCTATATATTCAGATGTAAAAATACTAACAACTATTCATCTTTTTTGTTTAGTTTTTATTTTTAAAAAGGAGATTTTCTATAAATCTACAACAGTTCAGTATCTTTGATCTCAACTCTAAAGCATGTTTAATTTAATCTTATTTGGTCCTCCTGGAAGTGGCAAAGGCACTCAAAGCGAACACATCATTGAATCTTTTGGACTGCAACACCTTAGTACAGGCAATTTGTTAAGAACGGAAATTGCCAACCAAACAGATTTAGGTATGGAAGCGAAGCGTTTAATGGATGCTGGTCAATTAGTTCCAGATGCTGTAGTAATTGGTATGGTAGGAAATTTTATGGATGCACGTTTGGATGCAAAAGGGTTTTTATTTGATGGTTTTCCGCGTACTACTGCACAATGTGTTGCCTTAGATGCATTATTGAAAGACAAAAAAAGTGAAATTAATGTGGTTTTAGCGCTTGAGGTAAGTGAAGAAGAATTAGTAAAAAGATTATTGGATCGTGGTTTAACATCGGGCCGTAGCGATGACACTAACGAAACCATCATTAGAGCTAGAATTCAAGAATACCATGATAAAACTACTGCTGTTGCTACTTATTATGCAAAATTTAATAAAGTAGTAGCTGTTACAGGAGAAGGAACTGTAGAAACTATCTATGCAGACTTGAAAAAAGAAATTGACGCAAGAATTTAGCTCTAATTAATAGCTAAGTAAAAAAAGGATCAACATAATATTGTTGATCCTTTTTTATAGAATAAAATTGCTTAAATATTTAAACCGCCACAAACACTTATTACTTGTCCAGTAATATAGTTACTTAAATCACTTGCTAAAAATAAAGTGGTATTGGCAATTTCCTCTGCTTTACCAAATCGTCCTAAAGGAATTTTATCTAAAAATGCTTTACCTGCTTCTCCTTCATTTAAATAATGAGTCATGTCTGTTTCAACAAAACCTGGAGCGATGGCGTTGCATCTTATATTTCGACTTCCTATTTCTAATGCAATGGATTTTGTAAAACCAATAATACCTGCTTTACTTGCAGCATAACTACTTTGACCAGCATTACCTCGAATGCCGATAATTGAACTCATATTGATAATACTACCCGCTTTTGCTTTCATCATGGGACGAATAACCTGCTTGGTCATATTGTATACACTTTTTAAGTTTGTATTGATGACCTCATCCCATTGCTCGGGTGTCATGCGCAATAGTAAATTGTCTTTTGATATGCCTGCGTTGTTTACACAAATATCAACTGTCCCAAAAGTAGTTACTACTTCATTTACAAAACTTTCACAAGCAGTAAAGTCGGCGGCATTGGCTTTATAGGCTTTTGCTTTTACACCTAATTTTTCAATTTCACTTATTAAAGAATTAGCTTTATCTGCACTGCTATCACTTACATAAGTAAAAGCAATATGACTTCCATGTTCTGCTAATTTTAATGCAATAGCTGCTCCAATGCCACGTGCAGCACCAGTTATAATAGATACTTTCCCGGTAAGTAGTTTCATCTAGTTTTATTTATACAAAGATAATGGGTTTGTTTATTTTAATCTTTGGTGAATTTTTTTTATTTCCTCAACATATACTCTTTCATTAGACAATCTAGGTACTTTATGTTGGCCTCCTAATTTTCCTTTTTGTTTAAGCCATTCATGAAATGATCCTTTAGTAACTGCAGTAACCTGCGGCAAACCTAGTGCAATATTTTTATGTCTTTTTGCTTCGTAGTCGCTATTAATGGCTTGAAGATTACTATCTAATAAAATACAAAACTCAACTAGGTTAGCAGGATTTTCGTTAAACTCTATTAACCATTCATGCGCTCCAGTGCGCTCATCTGACATATAAATGGGGGCTGCGGTATATTCTCTAATAGACAATCCCAAAGTAGTACAGGTTTCACTAATTGCTTTATCGCTATTGTCTGCAATCACTTCTTCTCCAAATGCGTTTATAAATTGTTTTAAACGGCCGCTTACTTTTATGCGAAAAGGAAATAAACTTACAAATTGTATGGTATCTCCTACTAAGTAACGCCATAAACCACCATTCGAACTTATGATAATCGCATAATTTTTACCTAATTCAACTTTGTTTAAACCATAAGTAATTGGTTGTTTTTTTCCATACTCTTCTATAGGCATGAATTCATAAAAAATACCATGTTCTAAATACAATAACATGCCCTCTTCTCCAATCCGGTCTTGTGCAGCAAAAAATCCTTCGCTCGCATTGTATATTTCTAGGTAATTGCAATGAGGTCCAATTACTTTATTAAATTGTTCTTTATAAGGGGTGAAGGATACACCACCATGAATATACAATTCAAAATTTGGCCAAACTTCTTTAATGTTTTTCTTTCCAGTCAGTTCTAAAATCCTTTTTAATAATACTAAAGTCCAAGTAGGTACTCCGGCGATAGAGGTTACATCTTCATTGATGGTACTTTGCGCTAAGCTTTCAATTTTATTTTCCCATTCATCCATTAAGGCAATGGAAAGTTCAGGGGTTCTTATAAATCCAGACCAGAAAGGAGAATTTTGTAATAAAACCGCACTTAAATCACCATATTGAATGCCTTCTTTTATGGGATGAACTTGATGACTTCCTCCTATCACCAAACCTTTGCCTGTTAATAAATCACTATTGGGTAATGCATGGTAATAATTAGTTAAAACATCTTTCGCTGCCTGAAAATGATTGTCTTCAATACTTTCTTTGGTAAGTGGAATAAATTTACTTTTATCATTGGTCGTACCGCTACTTTTTGCCATCCATTCTACGGGCGTATTCCATAACACCGCTTCCTCCTCATTTATTATTTCCTCTATAAAAGGCTTTAAGTCTTCATATTCATGAATAGGTACGGTATTCTTAAAAGTGCGTATATTGAAGATTTCTGCAAATTGATATTTTAATCCAAATTGGGTGTACTGTCCGTGTGTGATTAAATCTTGCAATACTTCGCGCTGTGCCGCTATCGGGTCATTTACCCAATGTTCAATGCGCCAATAACGCAACCGGGCTAATCTGGAGAGTGCGGGGCTAAAGATTTTCATATCCTCCTCACAATATAAGCATTACGCTTGTATAAATTAAGTAATAAAGATAGTATTTGGAGCGACTTATTTGACCTTATGACCCAGCTCAATGATCCAATCTTTTCGCTTTAATTCAAAGTTGGTTCCCAAGTACAATCGGCGTACCTGATCGTCTTCGGCAAGTTCTTCAGCTGTGCCATGTTTGAAAATTTTTCCTTCAATTAATAGGTAAGCTCTATCACAAATAGAAAGCGTTTCATTTACATTGTGATCAGTAATTAAAATACCAATGTCTTTTAATTTTAAACGAGAAACAACTGATTGAATGTCTTCAACTGCGATGGGATCTACGCCAGCAAACGGCTCATCTAGTAAGATAAATTTTGGATCTACTGCTAATGCCCGCGCAATTTCTGTACGGCGACGCTCTCCTCCACTTAAACTATCTCCATTATTACCCCGTACCTGATGTAAATTAAATTCATCCAATAAGCTTTCTAATTTATAGTCTCTTTCTGCTTTGGTTAATTTGGTCATTTCTAAAACAGCCATTATATTATCTTCTACAGATAATTTCCTAAACACACTTGCTTCTTGTGGCAAATATCCTAAACCCATTTGAGCTCGTTTGTACATAGGAAGTTTGGTGATATCTTCCTCATTTAAAAAAACACGGCCTTCATCTGGGGATATTAATCCAACGACCATATAAAAAGTGGTCGTTTTGCCTGCGCCATTAGGTCCAAGTAATCCAACAATCTCTCCTTGTTTTACAGTAATACTAACTTGGTCCACAACTTTACGGCCTTTGTATTGTTTTATTAATTTATCGGTATGTATGGCTAGTATCAATAGTAATAATTTATACAAAAATAAGGGTAATTGGGTCTTTTACCCGAATAGCTTAATAATATTATATATTTTTGCGCAATAAGGGTTTTGGTTAAGGCTGCCATTAGAAACAGCTAGGCCTACTCAAAGTAAACAAGCATATGAAGATTATTGAACATTTGTCTAATGCCAAGAACACATTGGTATCTTTTGAGGTTTTACCTCCATTAAAAGGGAAAACGATTTCTTATATTTATGAACACCTAGACCCTTTAATGGAATTTAAGCCGTCATGGATTAATGTTACTTACCACAGAAGTGAAACTATTGTGCGTAAAAAAGAAGATGGAACAGAAGAAAAGATAGATGTACGTAAGCGTCCAGGTACGGTAGGCATTTGTGCTGCGATCATGAACCATTATAATATAGATGCAGTTCCACATATAATTTGTGGTGGATTTTCTAAAAGAGAAACAGAAGATGCTTTAATTGACTTACAATTTTTAGGGATAGATAATTTATTGGTATTAAGAGGAGATGCGGAAAAAAATCAAAAAACATTTATACCCGAACCCAATGGAAATAAACAAGCCATTGAATTATTGCAACAAGTAGTAGGATTGAATAATGGAGTATATTTAGATAAAGACATTATTAACGGAAGCAAAACCAATTTTTGCATAGGTGTTTCCGGTTATCCAGAAAAACATTTCGAAGCGCCTACTATGGAATTTGATTTACAACGTGCCAAAGCAAAAGTGGACGCAGGAGCAGAATACATTATGACACAAATGTTTTTTGATAATAAAAAATACTTTGATTATGTAGATGCATGTAGAAGTATTGGCATTAAGGTTCCCATTATTCCAGGATTAAAACCTATCACAAATAAAAAGCAGTTAACGATATTGCCTAATATTTTTTACGTGGATATACCCACCGATTTATCATCAGCCATGTTGGCTGCTAACACCGACGCTGCTTGCGAAGAAGTAGGCACAGAGTGGTTAATACAACAAAGTATGGAGTTAAAAGCAGCAGGGGTACCCGTTATACATTATTATACTTTAGGTAAACCTCAAGTGGTTAAAAATGTAGTATCTGCAGTATTTTAATAATTTTCTCTATTTTAAGAGCATTTGTTTTATCTCTTTTTACTTGCACTTTCTAAAAAATCATTGAATTGTTCTAGACTTAAATTTTTGGCAATAATTTTTTTATTGATGTCTAATAAATAAAAAGTGGGTGTTTTGTACACATCATATTTTTGGCGAATGGTGGTTGGCAAGTTTGTCTTTATTTCTTTGTTTAGATCAGATTCCGTTTGGTAAGCATGTGTCCAATCTTCTAAATGTTTATCTGTTAAAAATTTTTTCCATGCAGCTAACTCTTTAAAATTAATATTTACAGAAAATATTTTTACTTGAAAATTTTTCCAACTGGCCTTATAAAAAGAGTCTAATCTTGGTATTTCAATTTTGCAATGACTACATGTAGGGTCCCAAAAAGCCAAAAATGTGTAAAGTGATTTTTGATCGTATAATGAAATTTTATTGTCTTCAGGTGTGTTGACAATCAAGTTAGGAGCAGCTAAACCTATTTGATTGGCCATAATACTATAGGCCCTTTCTGTAATCGATTTTTTGGAAGATTCATTTAACAGAACAGTATCCCCTTTTGCAAAAAAGTTTTGATACAAGTGTAAAAAAACTTTATCCTGTCCCATAAACTCTGGTGCAATATATTTATTGGTAAATTTAAGTAGTAAAAAAGGGTAAATATCTTTACCTGTTTTAGCCACCGTTAACATATAATTTACTTCTTCAATAATAGAATCTGGCTCAGGTGAAACATAATTTTTAAAATATTCATCTAACTTATTTTCAAAAAAAGGGGTGTGAATTAATCGATTGTCATTTAAAATAATATGATCCCAAAAATGATTTTTTACATAATAAAAAAAAGAGAAGGAGTCGGTTTTCTCTTTAAAAACTGAATTAGCAGGCACTTCTGGTTTTTGCATTACGTTTAATAAATAACTCATCATTGAGTTTGGATGGGCAGCTATAAAGGCACTTCTTTTTTCTTTTATTTCTTCCTCTTTTTTTAGATAGGCTAATTTAAATTGAGTTGAATCTGTTTCATTTTTTGCTGTTTTAAATTGACTTTGTAAATTATTTAATTGAGTAAAAAGAGCATTCATATTTTTTGAATAATTTTGAAATAAAATGTTCTCTGCAGATCCAGTGATGATTACTTTATCTAATTCGGAAGTATCAGTGACCATCTTGAAATGTTGTTCCTTATCCATCAAGAAATCAAATAAAATTGAATATTTTGGAGAAACTAAGAAATACATGCCCCCCGTTAATTTTATTTTAGATTCAAAAATCCCTTCACTTTTTTCATTTAACAAACAGGAGTCTATGAGCACTTTATTTTTACCATAATAAGTGCCGAGGTATATTTTTGTATTTTGATAGGGCTTTATGCTGATTTGAATACGATGACCTATTTTTTTCCTATTAGCACGCTGCTCAGAATTTTTGACTTGTGCCCAACCCCAAGAGGGTATTAAAAATAAGACCCATAAATATTTTCGTACAAAAGTCAAGTTTCTTTATAATTTGATTATATAAGTAAAAATAACAATATAATTAGGAAACTAGTGTCCCCTTTTAATAGAATTTTACACTTAGCATAGTACCTTTGTTGTAGTGAGAAAATATAAAACAGCCCCTTTATTAGAAAAAGTGTTGATGGAGGATTATGCGGCAGAGGGAAAGGCCCTTGCCCGTGTAAACGGTAAAGTGATTTTTGTAGAAGGAGCAGTACCTGGAGACGTGGTGGACATCCAGTTACAAAAAAACAAAGCGGATTGGGGGGAAGGCTTTGTAAAACATTTTCATAGTTATTCGGAGATTAGAGTAAAACCTTTTTGTAGCCATTTTGGTGTATGTGGTGGTTGTCAATGGCAGATGCTTCCCTATGAACAACAATTGGTCTATAAACGAAAACAAGTGGTTGATAACTTAACGCGTATAGCAAAAGTCCCATTACCTCCTATCCCAGCTATCATTGGTGCAGTAGAAACCCAAGGATATAGAAATAAAGTAGAATATACTTTTGCTACTGAAAAATTTATTCCTTTTGAAGAATTTAAGAAAATGAAAGCGGAATTGGAAGAAAATCCAAATGCAACTATTCCAGCTAAAGCACCAGGCGTGGCTGGTTTTCATGCAAGAGGCTTTTTTGAAAAAGTAGTAGAAATAGATCTTTGTTACTTACAAGCTGAACCAACGAATGCGCTAAGAAAAACAGTTGTAGCATATGCATTGGCAAATGAAATGCCCTTTTATAATATTAAAATGCATACAGGATGGGTGCGTAATATGTTTATTCGAAATACAATAAATGGAGAATGGATGGTTAATTTGGTATTGGGCTATGAAGCGGAAGAAAAAAGAGTAGAATTATTTGAAATTTTACTAAACCGTTTTCCGCAAATCACTACTTTATTGTATACCATCAATGCAAAACGAAATGATAGTATGCAGGACCTCTTACCACAAGTGTATTATGGGAATGGTTATATTACAGAAACCCTAGAAGACTTTCAATTTAAGATTAGTCCTAAATCTTTTTTTCAAACCAATTCTAAACAAGCCGAAAAATTATATCAAATAACACGTGAATTTGCCGAGCTAACAGGAAACGAAATTGTATATGATTTATATTGTGGCACGGGAAGTATTGGTATTTTTTGCAGCAAGCAGGCTAAAAAAATAATTGGAGTAGAAATGGTAGAAGAAGCTATTGAAGATGCCAAAGAAAATGCACGAATGAATCATTTAATTGACACTGCTTTTTTTGCAGGTGATGTAATTAAAATATGTGATACCAATTTTTTTGAAACCCATGGCAAGCCTGATGTTATTATTACCGATCCTCCTAGGGCGGGTATGCATGAAAAATTAATATATAAACTATTGGCCATGGAAGCACCCATTATAGTATATGTGAGTTGTAACCCTGCAACTCAAGCAAGAGACTTATCTTTATTAAATGAAAAATATACGGTAACTAAAATACAACCTGTTGATATGTTTCCTCATACCTTGCATATTGAAAATGTTGTTCAATTAAAAAGAACTGATTTATTATAATAAGTAAATAAAAAAAAATGAACCAATTTAGGCCCACTCGTTTTGAAGTATTGCCGCCAATTATAAAAAATTTATTAATTATAAATGGCTTAATTTTTTTAGCACAAAATACTTTTGCAGGACCCACTAGTACTTTCTCTTTTGAAGATTATTTTGCTTTGCATGCATGGGAAAGCAGCTTCTTTAAGCCATGGCAACTAATTACACATATGTTTTTACATGGCAATTTTGGGCATATATTAGGAAATATGTTTGCCTTATGGATGTTTGGTTCTATTTTAGAAAACCTTTGGGGCCCAAAAAGATTTTTATTATTTTATTTTTTATGTGGGGTAGGTGCAGCGGTGATTCACTTGTTTATTTTATCTTATCAACTCCTACATATAACCAATGAATACGAGCAGTTTTTAAAAATAAATACTGCAACCTTAGGAGCAAGTGGAGCTGTATTTGGAATCTTGATTGCGTTCGTTTATTTGTTTCCTAATACCTATATCTATATCTACTTTCTTTTTCCTATTAAAGCGAAATGGCTCGGGGGGTTATATTTTGCATTTGAATTGTATAAAGCCATTCAAAATTCAGCAGGGGACAATGTAGCCAGGTGGGCGCATGTGGGGGGAGCTTTGGTGGGATTTGTTTTAGTAGCTATTTGGAATAAAAGGAAGCATCACCCATTTAATTAAATAAAATTTTTAGATGCAAGCAATAAATTCTGAAAAACCGATTATTGGCGCGGACAATAATGCTTTAATTGCACTACTCTCTATAAATCTAGTAGTGTTTACCTTAATAGGTTTTTTTAAAGTAGTTTATTTTTTAAGCAGTAGTCCATTAGATCAGTTTTATTCTCAAGTATTTAACCCCACTATTTTATTTTCAAATTTACAAATATTATTACATCAACCATGGACTTTGCTAACCTTCAATTGGTCCCATAATGGTTTTTGGATCTTATTAAATAATATGATCTGGTTAACGGCTTTTGGTCTGGTATTGCAGTCGTGCAATTCCAATAAACATATATTCCCAATTTATTTTTATAGTGGATTAGTAGCAGGAATTGTTTTTTGTTTTTTAGGCGCTAGTGTTCCCTTAATGGGCGCTAGTATTAGTGTTATGGCCATTGTAGTTGCTGCAGTGGTGCAAGCACCTAAATATAGATTATTAGAAAATTTAGCTGGAGGAATTCCCTTGTGGGTATTGGGTCTAGTTTACTTATTAATACAATTTTCATCTATAATGCATGAAGTATGGGCCATCATAATTGTCCACTTTATTGGTGCAGCTAGCGGACTATTCTATGTATTGTTATTAAAAAAAGGGGTGGATTTAGGAAAATGGATGCATCAACTTTTACATTTATTAAACAATAGTTTGGCGCCTAAAAAATAATTAGTCCTAATGGCAAAAAAATCAAGAATTAGAAATTTAGGAAAGAGAATTTTATTCTTGATCAATGTAATGGTTACCCTTTTATTTTTATTTCCATTATTTTTTAAACCAATTACTTTTATTTGGATAAACGGTTTTTTAGGATTGGTTGCACCTTATTTATTGGCTATTGAAATTTTATTATTTGTCATCTGGCTTATTGCCAAACCTATGGTTTCTTTATTTCCATTATTATCTATAGCCATTGGATGGAAAATATTTTTAGTTTTATTTGCATGGCATCCAGGCATTCCATTTACTCAAAAAAAGAAAGAAAACACTTTAAGAATTATCAGTTGGAATGTAAAAGGATTTAATGGAATGGTTGAGAAAACCAATATTAAATTACGTACCCAAGATATAGCCTATTCCATTCTAAAATGGGATCCAGATATTGTTTGTTTACAAGAATACAATAGCAAGGAACAGCCCAATGATATTGCGAATCGAGCACCCTACTTTACAAAAAATTTACCTAATTATTTTTTCTCAAAAAATCTGGAATCTATTGAACAAAGGTATCATGCAGGCTGTATAATTTTTTCAAAATATAAAATTATAGAAGCGAAACGTATTGGCTTTTTAAATAAAGAAAGCCTTTTATCGGTAACAATTCTAAAAGGAGACGATACCATTCAAGTTTTTACTACCCATTTAGCCTCTTATAGACTTACTCCAGATGATCTTCAAGCAATAGACGAACCCGCTTTTTCGAGTAAAATGGATTTATCTGCCGATGGTGGAGTGCTTCGAAAATTGCGTAATTCCTTTATTGAACGAGCCGATCAAGCAGCAATCGTTCAGCATTACTTATCAAAAAGTAATTATCCAAGCATTATAACTGGCGATTTTAATGATGTGCCTAGCTCTTATACCTACCATATTATAAAAGGGAATTGGCAGGATGCTTTTTTAGAAAAAGGGTTTGGCATTGGGGCCACTTATATTGGCATTTCCCCTACTTTAAGAATTGATTATATTTTAGCCAATAAGGACTGGGAGGTTAAGGCTTGGGAGTCGATAGATGAAAATTTAAGCGACCACCATATGATCATGGCCGACTTACTTTTAAAGAAGAATTAAGCTAGTTTATTTAAAATAAAATATCTTTGGGTCAATACCAATTATGGCACTCAAGATATACAATTCACTAACTAGAAAAAAAGAAGTTTTCGAACCCTTAAATGCACCTTATGTAGGTATGTATGTTTGCGGTCCTACTGTAAGTGGAGAGAGCCATTTAGGACATGCAAGGCCTTTTATCACCTTTGATGTTTTGTATCGTTACTTATTACACCTAGGCTATAAAGTTAGGTATGTTAGAAATATTACCGACGCAGGACACTTTGAAGAAGAAGGGAAAGCAGCGGAAGATAAAATTACTAGTAAAGCTATTTTAGAAAAGTTAGAACCGATGGAATTGGTTCAAAAGTATACGCATTTGTATCACTGGGCCATGGATCAATTTAATAATTTGCCACCAAGTATAGAACCCACTGCTACAGGACATATTATTGAACAAATTGAAATGATTAAAAAAATAATGACAGATGGTTTTGCCTATGAGGCCAATGGTTCTGTCTATTTTGATGTCATTAAGTATAATGAAGTGTATTCTAAAAAAAATCAGCCCTATGGAATATTAAGCGGACGTAATTTAGAAGATCAATTAGATACAACCCGTGAACTAGACAATCAAGACGAGAAAAAAAATAAAGTTGACTTTGCATTATGGAAAAAAGCACCCGTAGAACATATCATGCGTTGGCAAAGTCCATGGGGAGAAGGGTTTCCAGGTTGGCATATTGAATGTTCTGCTATGGCTACTAAATATTTAGGAAAAAAATTTGATATACATGGAGGTGGAATGGATTTACAATTTCCACATCATGAGTGTGAGATAGCGCAAAGTACAGTATGCAATCATGAAATACCTGCACGTTATTGGGTTCATAATAATATGATTACCATTAACGGTCGAAAAATGGGAAAGAGTTATAACAATGTAGTTAAGCTAAGTGAGTTGTTTGATGGCAATCATCCTATTCTGACACAAGCCTATCAACCTATGACGGTTCGATTTTTTATTTTACAAAGTCAATATCGCGGCACCCTTGATTTTAGCAATGAAGCCTTACAAGCTTCTGAAAAAGCATTACGTCGATTAATGGATGCGTATGAATGGTTCAAGGTGCAAACTTTTACTAGTGAAAAACTAGCTACGGATGCTAGCTTAGACCTTCAACTAAATACTTGGGTTCAAGAATTACCTGTGTTTATGGAAGATGATTTAAATACGGCCAAGGTGATTGCCAATTTATTTGAATTGGTACCTGTTATTAATTCTCTTAAAGACAAGCATATTTCTGCAGAGGCAGTATCTGGCAGTACTTGGAAATTTGTTCAGGAGCAACTTACACTTTATATAGAACAAGTGTTAGGAATAAAAGTAGCTTATGGCGCCAACAAAAAACAATTAAATGGCGTCATTCATTTATTAATTGACATTCGTAAAGAAGCGAAGGCAAAGAAAGATTTTGCCACGAGTGATAAGATACGTAATCAATTATTGGAAATGGGTATTCAGATAAAAGACGAAAAAGACGGAGAAGTAAGCTTTTCATTTTCTTAACTTCCTACTTTCATTAATTTTTAAGAATGATCACAATCATCAGCGTGTGCATGATTGTGCACCTGACAGCGAAGGTGATTTGAAATATGGGCAACTAGGATTAAAAAAGCTGCAGGAACTAACAACCAAATCTCTATGGATCTAAACACCATTCTACTTAACATGATGACAATTCCAAATGAAAATAATAGTATGGGTGCATAAGAATGATGATGTTTTTTGTAACCATGGTATAGAGAATAAGCACCAATTGCAAAAGAAAGCAAAATCATGCCCAGTTCGAATTGGGTATTGTGTATTATGTTAATTCCCCACAAAGGCAAACTACTAAAAAATAAAGGCAATAGTGCGCAATGTATGGCACAAGCCAATGAAGCTCCAATACCAATAGCGTCCCAATTCCATTTTTTAAACATAGTACAAAGGTAAATTAAATTGTAGCAGAAAAATAATATTACCTTTAGGGAGCATCTTTATAAGACGCATTAAATTTTTCTTTTTATGTCAAAAAAATTGGGGTACTATTTGTTGTTTTTTGCTTTATTATTGGTGGGCTTTTATTACTTTTTATTTAAAGGGACCGATAATTGGAAAGTACAATTACCCGTTTTAAGTTATGTACAACCCTTTCATTTTACCAATCAGGATGGAAAAAGCTTTACCGACAAAGACCTCTTAAATAAAATAACAGTAGTGGAGTATTTTTTTACTACTTGTAAAGGTATTTGCCCAAAATTGAATACCAATATGAAAGCAATTTATGCAATCTATAAAAATGATGCTAATTTTCAAATTGTTTCACATACCTGTAATCCTGAAACAGATTCAGTTCCCGTTCTTAAAAGATATGCCGATTCCTTAGGCGTAAATACCAAAATTTGGGTTTTTTTAACCGGTCGAAAAGATAGTTTATATCAAATGGCGAGAGGTTCTTATTTATTAGATGATCCTAAAAACAATGTTGAAAAAATAGAAGATCAATTTATCCATACCCAATTTTTTGCTTTAATCGATAGAAACGGAAAAGTTAGGGGTAAGATTTATGATGGATTAAAGTCATTAGAAGTGGAGCAATTAAAACTAGACATTGCTAAATTGTTAAAAGATAAATAAATAACAGATGATATTTGTTACAGGGGCTAGTGGTTTGGTGGGATCTCATTTAATAACATCTTTAATAGCAAAAGGGAAAGAAGTGACCGCTTTGTATAGAAAGCAAATCCCTCAATTTCCTGGGGCTGAAAAGGTGAAATGGGTAGCAGGAGATATATTAGACATAGTCTCTTTAGAACAAGCCATGGAAGGAATACATCAAGTTTATCATTGTGCCGCCATTGTATCTTTTATTCCAAGTGAAAACGCGCACATGATAAAAGCCAATCAAGAAGGAACGGCGAATGTAGTAAATGTGTGTATAGATAAAAAAGTCGATAAATTAATATTTGTAAGTTCTGTTGCAGCATTGGGTCGTATCAGAGAAGACGCTCCAATTGATGAAACCATGAGTTGGACTGCGGAAACAAGTAATAGCGTCTATGGCCAATCTAAATATTTAGCAGAAATGGAAGTGTGGCGAGGCATGGCAGAGGGACTAAATATAGCCATAGTAAATCCTGTCATTATTTTTGGTGCAGGAGATTGGAATAATGGATCTTCTAAAATATTTAAATCTGCCTATGACGAATTCCCTTGGTTTACCAATGGAATCAGTGGCTTTGTAGATGTAGTTGATGTCGTAGATGCTATGCAATTGTTAATGGATAGCTCGATTACAGGACAACGTTATATTATTAGTGCAGAAAATTTAAGTTATGAAACCGTTTTTATTAAAATTGCTCAAGCCTTCAAAAAAAGGCCTCCTTTTAAAAAAGTAACGCCCTTATTGGCAGCTATAGTTTGGAGAATAGAAGCCTTGAAGGGATTCGTTACAGGTCAGACGCCTTTATTAACTAAAGAGACTGCTGCAACAGCACAAGCGAAAGTTCAATTTAACAATGAAAAATTTTTGAAAGCCTTCCCCGATTTTAAATATCGTACAATGGAACATACGATTGAAAGGGTTTGTACAGCATTAAAAAAAATACATCAACTAGCTTAATTAAGGAACTCTGCAACTGAATAGTTATTCCATCATCTTTTTCCATAGTTCAGGAATGCGTTTAATCCAAACAAGTTCTCTTCTTTTTATACCTGCCTCTTCTGCAGGGAAACCCATATATACTTTATTACCTGCTAAACTACCTACTACTCCTGCTTGTCCAAGCACCGTTGCATTTTCTCCAATGGTTAAGGTTTTATTAACGCCCACTTGCCCCCAAATGGTTACACCCAATTTTATTTTAACCCCACCAGCAATGCCCACTTGGGCTGCAATTAAACAATTGGCCTCTATTTGAGTGTCATGTCCAATATGGACCATATTGTCCATTTTACTCCCCATTCCAATAATGGTATCTCCACTTACTCCTTTGTCAATCGTACAATTAGCTCCTATTTCTACTTTGTCTTCTATAATAACCCTGCCACAACTAGGCATTTTTTTATACCAAGCAGGACGATTTTTTTTAGTGTTGTAATAAAAAGCTTCACTACCAATAACTGTTCCAGCTTGTATTATTACTTCATCTCCAATAATGGTATCAGCCAATAGCGTAACGTTAGGATAAATTAAACAGTTTTTTCCAATGATTACATTCGATCCAATAAAAACATGAGGCATAACAATGGTACCCGAACCAATAATCGCATCCTTACTTATTTCTTGATCACTTACTTGTAAAGGTTTAAAATGTGTTACAATTTTTGAATAAGCTTCGAAAGGATCGGAACAAAATAATAAAGCTTTACCAGTTGGAACAATAACTTCTTTGTTATTGATTAGGATACAGCTTGCTGCACTATTTAAACAAGTTTCATAATATTTAGGATGATCAACAAAAACAATATCGCCCACTTCAACTTGATGAATTTCATTTACTCCAGTAACTTCTAATTGATTATTACCTATTAATTCTGATTCAGTGAAAGTAGATAACCATTGTACCGAAATTGGTGCAGGAAGCTTCATATGTATATTTTTGGCCTAAATCAAAGGTAACGAGGGATTTTGTAAAAAAATCTTTTTACCCATTTTCTCTCTAAAAAAATCAACTTGTATTTGAATTACATTGGAGTTTGTTGATCATAAATTTTAAAAAATAAAAAAATAGTTGATTGCTAATATCCTTTATTCATCTATGTTTCAAAGCAATTCATAAAAAATATTCAAAAAAATATTTTATTAAATTCAAAAAAATCAACATAAAATCTAATTTTTAAATACAACCAATTAGGCCCAATTGTGGATAACGTCAATGAATTTGTTTAAAATATTTTTTGAATTAGAAAAAAGTATATTTAATATTGTGAAGGGAATCTAATTCCCTTACTTACTAACCCATCTATATACGAGGTCCTCTTGAGCATTCAGGGGGACTTTGTTTTTATAAAAACATTTTATTCTATCAACTACTATTTAATTTATAAACCATTTCAAGTGTTGAGTCAATTCACTTCAACCGATGGCAAATTGTGCTTAAAGGACATCATCAAGGTACCTAAAGATGTTTATCCGGTAGGCAGATTAGATTATGATAGCGAAGGGTTATTGTTATTAACCAATGATTCTAAAATAAATCAACCATTACTTGCTCCAAAATATGAACATAAAAGAATTTATTGGGTTCAAGTAGAAGGAATGATTACTGATCAAGCCATTGCTATGCTTACTAAGGGCGTAAACATTAATAACAATGGTATTGTATTTAAAACAAAGCCTGCGCTTGTTTCCCTATTGGAAGGGGAGGTAGCAGTACCCGAAAGAAATCCACCCATTCGCTTTAGAAAAAGTATTCCTACTTCTTGGGTAGAAATTCAATTAATAGAAGGCAAGAATAGACAAGTAAGAAAAATGTTTGCATCAGTTCATTTTCCAGTATTGCGCTTAATTCGGGCCCAAATTGGCAAATTTACCATACAAGCAATGCAGCCAGGCGATTTAATTAAATTAAGCGAAGAGGAGGTTCAACAAGGGTTCTTTCGTTAATTGACCGCTAAGTTTTACTTTTGCAGTAATAATAAATAATCAATGAGTCAAATGCTATCAGAACAAGAAATTATAAGACGTGAAAAATTAGCCCAGTTAGAGGCTGCAGGCATTAATCCTTATCCAGCCCCTTTATATCCAGTTTCTCATTATTCTAACGATATCAAGCAAAATTTTACCGAAGAAAATAAAGAACAATATGCTGCGGTATGCGTGGCAGGTAGAATCATGAGTGTAAATGATAAGGGTAAAGTGCTATTTGTTAAAATACAAGACGACAAGGGAATAATACAACTATATATAAAGAGAGATGAAATTTGTCCAGATGAAGATAAATCCTATTGGGACGTCATTACTAAAAACGGAATGGACCTTGGAGATATAATTGGTTCCACTGGTTATGTGTTTATTACTAAAACGGGGGAGACCTCGGTTCATGCTAGTACGATTATTTTGTTAGCGAAATCTTTAAAGCCGCTACCTGTTGTTAAAAGAGATGAAGAGGGACATGTATTTGATGCGGTTACTGATCCAGAATTTAGATATCGTCAACGATATGCCGATTTAATTATCAATCCATCGGTTAAAGATACTTTTGTAAAGCGCACCTTATTGGTCGCAACAATTCGTGAATTTTTAAATAGCCGAGGAGCTTTAGAAGTAGATACACCGGTATTGCAAGCGATACCAGGAGGTGCAGCTGCCAGACCATTTACTACGCATCACAACGCACTGGATGTTCCTTTTTATTTGCGTATTGCGAATGAGTTGTATCTAAAAAGATTAATCGTGGGTGGTTTTGAGTGGGTGTATGAGTTTAGTAGAAATTTTAGAAATGAAGGAATGGATCGAACGCATAATCCAGAGTTTACAGTTTTGGAATGGTATACTGCCTATAAAGATTATTTATGGATGATGGAAATAACAGAACAGCTGTTTGAAAAAATTGCAATGACTTTGCATGGCACTACTGAATTAACCGTGGGAGATAAAACTATTAATTTTAAAGCGCCATTTAGAAGAGTAAGTATTATAGAAGCCATACAAGAAAATACAGGCATCGATATTACTGGCATGGAAGAAGCTGCATTGAGAGAAGTTTGCAAAAAATTACATATTGAGGTAGCGCCAACTATTGGGAAAGGAAAGTTGATTGATGAAATATTTGGCGCAACCAGTGAATCTAAATACATCCAGCCCACATTTATAATAGATTATCCAATTGAGATGAGCCCATTAACTAAAAAGCACAGAAGCAAACCAGGTTTGGTAGAAAGGTTTGAATTGATGGTTAATGGGAAAGAATTGGCCAATGCATATACCGAGTTAAATGATCCTATAGATCAACGAAAGCGTTTTGAAGAACAATTAGCCTTAATGGAACGTGGTGATGACGAAGCCATGTTTATTGATCATGATTTTTTAAGAGCATTAGAATATGGCATGCCACCAACTTCAGGCATTGGAATTGGTATAGATCGTTTATGTATGATGATGTTGAATCAACCTTCCATACAAGATGTGTTGTTTTTCCCACAGATGCGTCCCGAGAATAATAATGAGTGATTGCTATAGGAGAATGAATAAGCGCTTCAGATAAAATTAAGCGCATATTCATTGTACTCTCATGATTTTCTCGATGCATTTCGTAAACTGCTGCATCGAGGGTAGTGATTGCTATAAGCATAATTAATCTCTATAACCACAAGGTACCCGTTTATGGGATACCTTGAAAAATCATAATATAAATTATAGAGAATAATTATTTTTTATAATTAATCTCTATAACCACAAGGTACCCGTTTATGGGATACCTTGAAAAATCATAATATAAATTATAGAGAATAATTATTTTTTATAATTAATCTCTATAATTTAACGCTGGTTTTCGATCGCCTAATAAAGCTTTATAATTATAGTTGCCTCTAGCTTTAACAAATTCTTCAGTAGCTACTTTCAAAATAATAGTATTACTAAATAAATCTATAGCAGTAAGGGCCATAGTTTTACTAGCTACCAACATACCTTTAGTCCCAATTTCGGTACCACCACAAGCTACCGCTTGCCAACTATGCGCTGGGGTTCCAGGCACCCAAGTAGCAGCACTCAAACCTACGGTTGGTAAGGCGTAACTTACATCTCCTACATCCGTAGATCCGTCACCGGCATCCGCAATTATTTTCAAAGGTTTAATAATTGCCGCATCTTCTAAAGAAGGAGCAGTGGTAAAAAAAGTACTTTGTATTTTTGATCCAAATACTTTTTCTTCTTCATTATAGTACACACCACCTACTTTTTCTAAATTGGATTGCATTACTTCTGCTAAGGTTCTATTTAATAATAAATCATGGGTGCCACCTATAATTTCATATTTCATGGTGGTACCTGTTCCTAATGCAGCACCTTCTGCTGCGTTAACCACTCTGTCAAATAGAGCCACTACTTGATCACGTTTTGGATGACGCACATAATAATATACTTCTGCAAAATCAGGAACTACATTTGGTGCTTTTCCACCACTCGTAATGATATAATGTATTCTTGTTTCTTGGGGCACATGCTCGCGCATCATATTCACCATGTTATCCATACCTTCAACAGCATCTAATGCAGAACGACCTTGTTCAGGAGAGGCGGCTGCATGTGCAGAGATACCATAAAATCTAAATTTAGCAGATTTATTGGCTAAGGCACTTGTCATGGTAACTTCGTTTGAATTACCTGGGTGCCAATTTATAATAGCATCCACCCCTTCAAATAATTTTGCTCTTACCATATACACTTTTCCACTTCCTCCCTCTTCCGCTGGGCAGCCATAAACTTTAATAGTTCCTTTTAACTTTCCAGCAGCGATTAAATTTTTTATTGCAATTCCTGCGCTAACACTTGCTGTTCCAAATAAATGATGCCCACAACCATGACCTGCATTTTTACCGGCAATGCTATTTTTTTCTGGACTTGCAGCTTGAGCTAATCCGGGCAATGCATCATATTCTGCTAAAATACCAATAACAGGAGAACCACTACCATAAGTGGCTACAAAAGCAGTGGGCATTTCTGCTACACCCGTCTCTACTGAAAACCCTGCTGCTTCTAAATGTTGAACATGTAAAGCGACACTTTTATTTTCTTTATAGCCTACTTCAGCAAATTCCCAAATTTGTAAGGCGGTATTTTTATCTGCCTCATATGTATTATTTAATGCGGTAAGCGTAGCTTCTTTATTTGCATTTAGTTGTTGTATGGCAGGAGGTAGTTTACTTTTCTTTTGTGCCAATAAACTTATACTACAAAATAAAAGTCCAGCAATTAAAATTGGTTTCATAAAATAGAGCGTTAAATTAATTAAATAAAAAAAGTCGATTTAATATATCATAAAAATAAGTCGTAAAATAGCTTAGCACCTGGTACTACTGAATAATGTGCTAAATCGGTAATTCCTTCTGCAGCCAATACTTCTTCATCAACAAATGTTTTGCCCGTGTACTTTAATTTTTCTTTACTCAAAATAAAAAAAGCAGCGTCAGCAATAATATCCGTCGTTCGACTCATATTGGCTAAAGCTTGCCCACCTAGTAAGTTGCGAACGGCAGCCGTATCAATGGTAGTGCGAGGCCATAAACAATTACAAGCAATGTTGTCATCCTTAAGTTCTTCAGCCCAACCTAAAGTCATCATACTCATATTATATTTTGAAATTGTATAAGCAATATGAGGCCCCAACCATTTTGGTGCCAAATTAATGGGAGGAGATAAAGTTAAAATATGTGCATGTGTAGATTTTCTTAAATAGGGCAAAGCGTGTTGTACCACTAAAAAAGTACCACGAACATTGATACTATGCATTAAATCAAATCTTTTACTAGGGGTACTAGCGGTATCTGTTAATTGAATGGCACTTGCATTATTAATTATGATATCAATGCCACCAAATTTTTCAATGGTTTGTGAAATGGCAGTTGCAATTTGTGCTTCCTCTCTGATATCTACTTGAACAGCTAAAGCTTTAACGCCTAAGGCTTCTACTTCTGCTGCTGCCGAAAAAATGGTACCTCCTAGTCGTGGATCTTCTTCAACCGACTTCGCAGCAATAACAATGTTTGCTCCTGCTGTAGCTAGTTTTAAAGCCATTGCTTTACCAATTCCTCGACTCCCTCCTGTTATAAAAACAGTTTTTCCTTGTAATGACATGCAATAAAATTTATACGTTTAAAAACACAAAACCATTTTCCAACAACAAAGCGCTATCCTTTATTTAAAAAATGATTAATTACTTTTTCAGTTTCGATACAAGCTAATTCTAGCACTTCATTTTTTATGATTACATCAAACGAAGCACTAAAACTTATTTCATAAGCTGCTTTGCTTATCCTTTTATCAATACTTTCTTGCGTTTCTGTTTTTCTGTTTTCTAATCTTTCTTTTAGCACTTCAATAGAAGGAGGCATAATAAAAATAGATAAACATTTTGTACCAAGTTCCTTTTGAACTTTAATCGCACCTTTTACATCAATATCTAAAATAGGTATCTTACCCAATCCCCAAATGCGATTCAGCTCTGATTTTAAAGTACCATAATAAACATCTTGATACACCATTTCATATTCTAAAAATTCATTTTGATAAATATACCCTTCAAACTTGGCTAGTGAAATAAAGTGATATGCTATGCCGTCTTTCTCTATTCCTCTTGGTGCTCGGGTTGTGGCAGAAACAGAAAAAGCCAAATTAGTAAATTGCTTTATAAGATAATTGGCAATAGAAGACTTTCCGGCGCCAGAGGGGGCTGTTAAAATAATTACGCTATGATTGGGCGTTGACATCTCAAATAATTTAAATAAAGCTTTTTAGCTCCCTCTAAATTACACAAATACTACTTAACTAAATAATTATATGTGGACTTCAAAAAGCAATGCTATATGATGTATATTTAGTACTACAAAAATTAATTTTCTAAAAATAGAAGTATGAAAAAAAAATTATTTACAATTTTATTTGTCATTTTATCTTTATTTGGACAAGCACAAAAACCTTCAGAGGACAAGGCTCCTTCGGTTAAGTCTGAAGATAAATCTACCAACTTCAAACGTGAACTATCTTTAGCAACTGAAACAGAAAAAAAGGGAGAAGTCACCATTAAAGGTCAAAAAGTACCTTATAAAGTAGTATCAGGTACCCTACCTGTTTGGGATGAGGATGGAAAAGCCATTGCTGGTGTATTTTATGTTTATTATGAACGCACAGATGTTGTCAATAAAGAGGAGCGTCCTTTGCTGATTTCTTTTAATGGTGGCCCAGGTACCGCAAGTGTATGGATGCATTTGGGTTATACCAGTCCTAAAAAATTAAAAATTGACGACGAAGGCTATCCCATTCAACCCTATGGATTCGAAGACAATCCACATTCAATTTTAGATGTTGCCGATATTGTATACATCGATCCAGTCAATACAGGTTTTTCCAGAATTCTTGAGAAGTCGGTACCTACTTCTAAATTTTTTGGAGTGAATGCAGACATTAAATATTTAGCAGATTGGATTAATACATTTGTAGCTCGTCAAAAAAGATGGGCTTCTCCCAAGTTTTTAATTGGAGAAAGTTATGGCACAATACGTGTATCAGGTTTGTCATTAGCGTTACAAAATAATCATTGGATGTATTTGAATGGTATCATTTTAGTATCTCCTACCGATTTAGGAATAAAGCGGGAAGGTCCAACTAGCGCGGCTTTGCGTATCCCTTATATGGCAGCAACCGCTTGGTACCATAAAAAATTAGCAGCCGATTTGCAGTCCAAAGATTTAACCGCTTATTTACCCGAAGTGGAAGCTTTTACTATCAATGAATTAATTCCTGCTATTGCACAAGGGGGTGCCTTAAATCCAGATAAGAAAAAAGAGATGGTCAAAAAAGTGGCACGTTATATTGGGTTAGGTGAAAAAGAGGTTACACAACAAAGCCTAACGATTCCATTTGATTATTTCTGGAAAGAACTATTACGTGATAAAGGGAAAACGGTGGGTCGATTGGATTCTCGTTACATAGGAATTGATAAAATAGATGCAGGAGAAAGTCCAGACTATAACGCAGAACTTACTTCTTGGGAACATTCTTTTACTCCCGCCATAAATATGTACTTGAGAGATGAGCTAGGCTATAAAACGGATTTAGATTACTATATTTTTGGCCCAACACATCCTTGGGACAATACCAATAACCAAACTGGTGATGACTTACGCCAAGCGATGATGCAAAATCCTTATCTTAATTTATTAGTTCAATCTGGTTATTATGACGGTGCTTGTGATTATTTTAATGCAAAGTTTAACATGTGGCAAATGGATCCAGCTGGAAAAATTCAAGATAGAATGTTTTGGGAAGGCTATCGCAGCGGCCATATGATGTACTTGCGCAAAGAAGATCTAGCAATTAGTACTGACCACTTGAGGGCTTTTATAAAAAAGAGCATTCCAAAACCTGGCACACCTGCCAGGTTTTAATTAATGATGGTAAAAATAAAAAGAGCGAGTATTAAAATTCGCTCTTTTTATTTTTTATTCCTGGCACCCCTGCCAGGTTTTAATAATAATTTTTTAAATAGAGAAGCCCTAAGCTGAAATTTAGGGCTTCTCTATTTTATTCCTGGCACACCTGCCAGGTTTTAATTAATGATGGTAAAAATAAAAAGAGCGAGTATTAAAATTCGCTCTTTTTATTTTTTATTCCTGGCACACCTGCCTAAAGGGAGTTTTTTTATTTTTTAAATTCTTTTTATATGTGCACCTAGCGCTTGCAATCGGGTATCAATGTTTTGATAACCTCTATCTATTTGTTCAATATTTTGAATGATGCTTTTTCCTTCGGCACTTAATGCGGCAATCAATAAGGCTTGTCCAGCACGGATATCAGGGCTGCTCATCGTGATGCCACGTAATGAATGTTTTCTTCCCAAACCAATAACCGTGGCGCGGTGTGGATCACACAAAATTATTTGAGCACCCATATCAATTAATTTATCCGTAAAAAACAATCTACTCTCAAACATTTTCTGATGAATTAATACGCTGCCTTTGGCTTGAATGGCAGTAACTAAAACAATACTTAAAAGATCAGGTGTAAAACCTGGCCAAGGGTTATCGTAAATAGTTAAAATTCCTCCGTCCATAAAAGTTTCTATCTCATATAGTTCTTGAGCCGGAACATAAATGTCATCTCCTTTTATGGTAAAATCAATTCCTAGTAAACGAAACTTGTCAGGAATAATACCAAGATGTGCTATGCCCACATTTTTAATGGTGATTTCGCTTTTTGTCATCGCGGCCAATCCAATGAAAGAACCAATTTCTATCATGTCGGGAAGAATACGGTGACTGGTGCCTGTTAATTTAGCAACTCCTTCAATTTTTAAAAGGTTACTGCCAATACCCGTTATTTTTGCACCCATTTTATTCAACATTAAACACAGTTGTTGAATATAAGGCTCGCAAGCTGCGTTGTAAATGCTAGTAATGCCTTCAGCTAAAACAGAAGCCATTAAAATATTTGCGGTACCGGTAACAGAAGGTTCATCTAATAATAGGTAGGTTCCAATTAAATTTTCTGCTTTTAACGTAAAACAAGCGAGCTTTTCATCATATACATATTTGGCGCCTAACTTTTCAAATCCAATAATATGTGTATCTAATCGTCGTCTTCCAATTTTATCTCCACCTGGTTTTGGTAAATAGGCAATTTTAAATCTGGCTAAAATGGGTCCCGCTAATAGGACGCTACCACGCAGTCTTCCACTTTTGGATTTAAAGTCTTCAGAAGCCAAATAACCTGGATCAATTTTATCTGCTTTGAAACGATATTCGCCCTCACTTAATTTTTCTACCGACACGCCCATGGCATGTAAAAGTTCAATTAATAAATTAACATCAACAATATTGGGAATATTAGAAATGGTAATGGGTTCGGCGCTTAAGACTACGGCAGACAATACTTGCAGTGCTTCATTTTTTGCACCTTGTGGAGTGATACTTCCTTTAAGTGTATGACCTCCTATCACTTCAAATGAACTCATAACATGTATTAATTGTTGGAATATAGTTAGGGGATACTAAAAACGCTTCTTGAAATTGCGGTTGTTATTATTTCTTCCACCACCTGGTCCACCACTTGGGCCTCGTCCACCTCGGTTGTTATTATTGCGATTATTTTGCCAACGGCCGCCTGCAGGACGATACTCGTCTCTTTCAAAATTTTGGTTACGGTGTTTGATATAAGGGGTATTGCTAAATTCTAATTCACCACCAGTTATCGCATTCAATTCACTTCTAATAGCATCATCTTGAACCAATTCTTTGTGCCAGTTGCTGTAAGCAAGTTTCATATAATGAGCAATGGCATGGGCAAAGCCTGCTTTCTTCTCTTCATCTTTTTCCACCATAGCCTTATCAATGACCATTTCTAAGTTTTTTCCTAAGTGAGCGTATTTAATTTTGCGTTTAGGATAAGGTAAAGGATCCGGTTTCTGCTTATAGGTCTCTTTGGTTGGGATTGGATATGGACTGTCCAAATCCAATTTAAAATTGCTCATAAAAAATAGGTGATCCCATAATTTATGCTTGTAATCCTCAATGTTTTTAAGCTGGGGGTTCAAAAAGCCCATTAATTCAATGACCACTTGGGCTTGTTCTTGCCTTTTAGACCGATCTTCTATGGTCATAAGATGGTCTACCATCCTTTGAACGTGACGGCCGTACTCCCTCATCCCCATTATACTTCTTGATGTATTGTATTCCATGTAATTATTACTTCTCGAGTAACAAATGTAAGGATTTATTTTATCTTCGTACCATGGAGCAATTGTTAGCACAAATAGAATCAATTCAAAAAGAAATCGACGCCACGGTAGCCAATACCACAGCCGATGTGGAAGCCTTTCGAATTAAATACTTGGGAACCAAAGGTTTGGTAAAGCAAATTATGGGGGAGATGAAAAATGTGCCGGTGGAGCAGAAAAAAGAATTTGGTCAAATATTGAATGCTTTTAAAATTGTTGCGGAAGAAAAATTAGCAGCATTATTAGCAGCAATGGGAGGGGAAGCGGAAACCAATGCAATTATTGATCCTACTTTGCCAGGAGATCCTATCAGTGTAGGCACCAGACATCCTTTGAGTTTAGTGCGAAATCAAATGGTTTCTATTTTTAAAAGATTGGGTTTTGCAGTAGCGGAGGGCCCGGAGGTAGAAGATGACTGGCATAATTTTGGTGCAATGAATTTACCGGAAGATCATCCAGCTCGAGATATGCAAGATACATTTTATATACAAGAGGCCACAGCGCATAATTCAGCTTGGTTACTAAGAACCCACACTTCAAGCGTGCAAGCGCGTGTAATGGAAACTCAAAAACCTCCAATTCGAGTAATTTGTCCTGGTCGTGTTTATCGAAATGAAACTATTTCGGCAAGAGCACATTGTTTTTTTCATCAAGTAGAAGGTTTGTATATTGATGAAAATGTAAGCTTTGCTGATTTAAAACAAACACTCTATTTTTTCGTTCAAGAAATGTTTGGCCAGGAAGTGAAGGTAAGATTCCGCCCAAGTTATTTTCCCTTTACAGAACCAAGTGCCGAGATGGATATAAGCTGTCAACTTTGCGCTGGAAAAGGTTGTAATATATGCAAGCACACTGGATGGGTAGAAATTTTAGGAAGCGGAATGGTGCATCCCAATGTGTTAAAAAACTTTGGAATTGATCCTGAAATATATACTGGTTTTGCATTTGGAATGGGTGTGGAACGTATCACTCAATTAAAATACCAAGTAAACGACTTACGTTTATATGCTCAAAACGACTTGCGCTTCTTGCAGCAGTTTAAGAGTGTCTGATAAATAATTATGTTACACAACACGAAGGGTATTGTTTTACGTGTCACTAAATATGGCGATACGAGCATTATCATGACAGCGTATACCGAACTTTTTGGATTGCAACAATACATCGTAAAAGGGGTGAGGGTTACGAGTAAGAAAGGAGCCAACAAAGGGGTATTTTATCAACCAGCTGCAATTTTGCAAATGGAAGTATATCATTATCCCATGAAGCAATTACAAATGGTGAAGGAGGTGAGTTGGGATTATGTTTATCAAAATGTATATTCAGATGTATTACGCAATGCAGTAGCCACTTATATTGTAGAAGTGTTGCAACAAACTATGCAGCCCGAGCCGCATCCAGAATTATTTTATTTAATTGAGGATACTTTTAAGCAATTAGATAAAGGCGGTCCTTGTTTAGTGGGTAATTTGCCTATTTATTTTTTAATTCATTTAAGTCAAACCATGGGCTTTGGTTTACAAGGAATATATGGCCAAACCACCTCGGTGTTAGATATGCGGGAAGGGCAATTTGTTGCCACTACGCCCACGCATCCCTATTTTTTAGAAGGGCAAGAAGCGCAAACAGCTTCTACCTTTTTACAAGTTCAATTTTATAATGACTTAGAAAAAATAGTATTAAATGGGGGGCAACGAAAAAAAATACTAGAACTATTTCAACTATCACTAAGTTGGCACTATAAAAAGTTTAGTGAAATTAAATCACTACCCATTTTGCAATCTATATTGCATTAAAAAAACAAAATAACTTGTACCCTATTTGCTTTTAAAAATCATTTAATATGAAACTACTTTTTTCTTCCCTATTTTGTCTTTTTGTCTTAATAAGTCAAGCTCAAAATATATCAGTGACTGTTGCGAATGCACATTCACACAATGACTACGAACAAAGTCGCCCCTTTTATATGGCTTATAATGAGCAATTTGGATCTATGGAGGCAGATATATATTTAGTAAAAGGAAAATTACTTGTGGCGCATGAGCCCAAGCAATTAGATACCAATAAAACTTTAGAAAGCCTTTATTTAGACCCCTTAACGGCCTATCATAATACAGACCGAAAACTTCAATTATTAATTGACATCAAAACACAGGGGGTAGCAACCTTGGACACTTTAATAAGGGTATTAAAAAAATATCCTTTTATTATTCAAAACAAGAATTTTAAAATTACTATTTCGGGCAATAGACCTGCAGACAGTTTGTATGCCAATTACCCAAATTTTATTTGGTTTGATGGCACATTGGGTAAGGACTACAATGCCAAACAGTTAAGTAAAATTTCCTTATTAAGTGAAAGTTTTTACACATTTATAAAATCAAAATTTACCTTTCCTTTATTAGAAAATGAAAAACAAAAATTAGAGGCTGCTATTGAAAAAGGCCATGCTTATGGGAAACCAGTTCGCTTATGGGCCAGTCCAGATTATCCAGAAGCTTGGGAAGCTTTAATAAACATGAAGGTTGATTTTATTAATACGGATAAAATTAATGCACTATCAGACTATTTGGTGGCTAGAAATAAACAAGTTCGTTTACTTCCTTACAATAGAATAATTAAATCAGCAGGAGAAGTAATTCGATTTGGGAAGCCCATGTTGGAAAATCATGCACTTGACATTGCTATTTTTAAAGATAAAAATAAAGTAGTAGTAGAAGAACGCAATGGTATTTTTATTGTTGATCTGATTCAAAAAAAAATAGTAGATCAATGGCTTTTTGATCAACAAGCTAATTATCGCAACTATGCGAGTACTTATTCAGGAATAAAAACATTTACAGATAAAGGAAATAGCTTTATTGTTTGGAGTGCAGCCAATACATCAGGAGACAATGCGTCTATTATGATAGCGCAGTGGGACAATGGCATAAAGGAAGTAATCCAGATTCCATTTAGTAAAAAAGTACCTGCAAGAAACGCATTACCCAATGAAATTCAAGTCCGCAAGGAAAACAATAAAATGGTTATGTATGTCACATTGAATGGAAATAATGAATTGGTAAAAGTAGATTGGACTACAAAACAAATAATTTGGACAGCAGCTACGGGTGTTGCACCTTATGGCGTTGCGGTATCAGATCAAAAAGTTTTTGTTTCTAATTGGGCTGGACAAACAGTAACTGATACAACCAAGGAATCAGCTGGTGTACCATGGGGCCTTTCCTATACCAACCCTGCAACTGGCGCTACAGCGGGCGGCAGCGTCTCTGTTTTCAATGCACAAACTGGTAAGTTTTTGAAGGAATTAAAAACAGGGCTACACCCCAATGTTATGAAGGCTTCGCCAGATGGACAATATATATATGTTGCGAATGGATCAAGTGATGAGATTACTGTGATACAAGTGAAAACAAATACTATTGTTGAAAATATTTTTGTTGGCTTATTGGGAAAATCTTTACAAGGAAGCAGCCCCAATGGTTTGACATTAAGCGAGGACGGAAAAAAATTGTTTGTCTCAAATGGATTAGATAATGCAATTGCAATAATACAACTTGGAAAAAAATCAGCAACGAATGGTTTAGGAAAATCTGTGGTACTGGGTTTTATCCCTACGCAAGCTTATCCTGCAGGTTTGCAAATAGTTGGGGATCGATTGGTTGTTGCCAATCTAGAATCAGATGGGGCTAATGTAGTGGATCAAGTAAAAAAAGCCAGATCCATCCACCAGGAATTAGCTTCGATCAGTATTATTCCAATACCTAATAGCAATACTTTAAAAATATATACGCAGGAAGTAGCACAATTAAATTTATTAAATAGAACAGAAGCCCTTGCCTTACAACCTAGACCTAATATTCCAGCTAAGCCAGTACCAGAAAGAATTGGCGAGCCTTCGGTATTTAAACATGTAGTTTACATTATCAAAGAAAATAAAACCTACGATCAAGTGTTTGGTGATATGAAGGGGAGTAGAGCAGATAGTACCCTTTGTGTTTTTGGAAATAAAATTACGCCCAATACACATGCATTGGCCAAACAATTTGGTTATATGGATGACTATAATGCTTCTGGAAAATCATCAGCTGAAGGACATCAGTGGACAGATGCTGGGATGGTTTCAGATTATGTGGAAAAAAATGTACGCGCTTGGTTTAGGAGTTATCCGCATCGTCAGGAAGATGCATTGGTTTATAATAAGGCCGGATTTATTTGGAATCATGCATTAGATTACGGAAAAACAGTGCGTGTTTATGGAGAAGCTTGTGAAACAGAATATGACCAAAAATTAAATTGGTTTGACTTATATAAAAATTATACCGAAGGACAAAAACCTAATTGGAAAAACAAAACAACCATTGCAAGATTAAATCCAATTATTTCACCCACCTTTCCTGATTGCGACAATATCAATTTTAGTGATCAACAGAGAACAGATATATTTATAGAAGATTGGAAAAAACTAGAATCAACTGGAAATCTCCCAAATTTAATGGTGTTATCCCTCCCTAATGATCACACTGCTGGTACCTCCCCTAATATGCCAACGCCGAATGCCATGGTAGCAGATAATGATTTGGCATTAGGCAGAATCATTGACCAAATTAGTAAAAGTAAATCTTGGGATTCTACCGTAGTATTTATTACTGAAGATGATTCGCAAGGAGGCTGGGATCATATTTCTGCTTATAGAACCATTGGATTGGTGGTTAGCGCCTACGCAACTGAAAAGTTAGTGACTACACATTATAATCAGGTTTCTATGTTACGAACCATCGAACAAATTTTAGGCATCCCACCAATGAATATCATGGATGCAACTTCAAGATTAATGACAGACTGTTTCTCCACGCATAAAAAAAAGACGATTTATAATTTCATTGCCAACAATATCCCTTTGAATGAACGAAACAAACCCTTGTCAAGTTTAAATGGGCAAGCAAAAAAATATGCTGAAATTTCACAAAAGCAAGCATTCACGGAAGTAGATGGCGGCAATGACGATTTAATGAATAAAATCATATGGTCTTATTCAAAAGGGAACCAAAAATATCCAACAAAAAATTAGCATCCTAATGGGTGCAGGCATCTAATTCACCATCACTTCATCGGTGAATAAAAATTGACTTCGGGAATTATCAGCCTGCACACGAATATATCTGGCTGAGGTATTTTTTAATAAGGTTTCAAAAGTTTTAAATGAAAGCTTATTATCTGTATCCGGGATAGTATTTTCAACCTTGATGGGCGTCGTAAAATTAATACCATCATTTGAAAATGAATAAGAAACGGATTTAGGCATATAAACACCAGCACCCACATACTGCATAAAGCGAAGTCCAATTTTATTTAAACTGGTAATACTATCCATATCCACCACCACATCAAAATCTGTTAAATAACCCAACCATTGTTTATCCGAATAAGTGATACTACCAATGATACCATTGGTTAGCGTGGATTCATTTTGTGCAGGATAGCTATTATCCCAAAGGGTATTGAACTTTACTTTTTTGCCAATCGCTTTATGGTAATTAGAAAAATACGTAGTGGGGGCCTGAACGACACCATCACTTGTAATCACGGAAGCTTTAATGGTAACTTCGCCTCCTAAATAAAAGGGTTGCTCATATTTTTGTGAATTATTCGAAGGAGTTGACCCATCAATGGTGTAGTTGATATTTGCATTAAATATTTCAGAACTAATACTTATTTTGTTTTTTTGTTCTTTGATGTCAGGTGTCGAAAAAACTTCTACCATTTTAGAAGGTCTGTAGTAGTTGATATTTAATTTTTGTAATAATAAATAATGACTTTGTAAACGACTAATAAAATAATCAAAGTTTTTATTTTCAACAGGGGTCCATCCAACTTCACTTAAAGCAATGGCCCGTGGAAAAGACATATACTCAAGATGCGTCGTACTTGGAATATATTCAGACCATAATTGTCCCTGTGTACCTTTGATAAATTTTTGTTTGTCAAGGGCAAGCGCTGCTGGTATTGGATTGAAATTGTACACTCGTTTCATAGGTAAGAAACCTCCAATTGCTTCGGGTTGGGTGGAAGGAATGTTTTGATAAGCATCAAAATAAGTTTCTCCACCTGGTGTCATGATTACATCGTGATTTTCATTTGCTGCTTGAATACCTGCTTTTTCGCCCCTCCAACACATCACGGTTGCATTCGGACTCAAGCCCCCTTCTATAATTTCATCCCAGCCTAATAAGTTTCTATTGTTTTTATTTAAGAATTTTTCAACCCGCTTCACCAAATAACTTTGTAACTCTTCTTCATTTTTTAAGAATTCATTTTTAATTCTAAATTGACATTTGGCACATTTCTTCCAAGCTCCTTTACCTGCTTCATCGCCACCAATATGAATGTATTTGGATGGAAAGATATCCATTACCTCTGTTAATACTTTTTCAATAAATTCAAAGGTCGCTTCCTTTCCTGCACAAAACACATCATTCACATAAGGTTTACCAGAGCAGGAAAGTTCTGGGTAAGCAGCTAAAACTTCTTCAGAATGTCCAGGCATTTCAATTTCTGGAATCACAGTGATACCACGTGCACCAGCGTAGGCCACAATATCCTTGGCTTGTTCCTGTGTATAATAACCACCATACGCATTTGGATCTCCTTCAGATAAATACTTTCGTTCGCTGTTCCACCAACCTTTCCAGTCATTATGTGTTCGGAAAGCAGCCATGGAGGTTAGTTTAGGATAGCTTTTAATTTCCAATCTCCAACCAGGCCCATCGGTCAAATGCCAATGAAAAGTATTGAACTTATACAAAGCCATGATGTCTAAATACTTTTTAATGAAACTAATTGGATAAAAATTTCTTGACACATCTAGGTGCATACCTCGGTATTCAAATCTTGGACTATCAATAATTGAACCACAAGGAATTTGCTGTGCATTTTTTTGTAGCAATTGAACTTGCACTAAAGTGTTTGTCGCTAATAAGGCACCTTGAATATTTTTAGATTTTACTACTATCACTTTAGGCGATATAATAATGCTATAACCTTCTTTTGCAATTTTCTCCCCACTGCCTGCAAGTGTATATTTTATTATAGACGCTTGTTTATTAGCCACAAAATTGTAGTTCCTTAATTGACTTTGCAATAATTGTTTTGCATGAACTAATGATGCGGGTGTTTCAATAATGGTGTTACTATAAAAATTAAATACACCTTCCGCTTCTTTTACAGCTACAGGCTTTGGAATAATATTCGTTAAGGAACTGGTCCTTGCATTTTTAATAAAGTTTGTAGGTGGAGCGGATGCAGTTGAAGATTGCGCCACAGCCTGTTGTAATACTAGCACCAATAAAAGAGTTACTGCTATTAAAACACTAAAATATTTTTTCATAAAAATAATTTTAAATAATTTTTTTTGATTGCGCCCCCGATGTCAATTTTCCTGCTGCGTCCACCCCTGAAATTAATACCAGTCCTGGTTTTTTTCCTTTTTCAAAACTACCCAAATGTTTGTCCATTTGTAAAGCCTGCGCCCCATTCCAAGTAGCCCAGCCAAGCATTTCAGCAAGTTCAATGTTTGGATGATAATGTTGAATTGTTTTTAATTCATCTAATATATTTAATGTCCAGTTACTAGCATAGCTATCCGTACCAACTACAATATTTACTTTTTGAGCGCGCAATAAATCAATGGGCGGCATTGCACTTTCAATATACTGATTGGCATTGGGACACAAGCACCATGAAGTATTGGGCATTTGTTGGCCTACTGCAAGAATGTCATCAACAGAAGTAAAACTATTATGGACTAAAATACAATGTGCAGCAGTATTTATTTTTGGCAATACCGTTTGCAAACTAGATTTTCCTGTGGCATCAAAATAGTCAAGTGAAACTTTAGTTCGCTCATACATGCTAATAAAATTGCCTGTCTTATTTTCAAAAAATTCATTCTCTGCAGCTGTTTCTTGGTTGTGCATACTAATGGTATGTGATCCAAAATGAGGTGCTAATAATTTAAATAAAGCAAATGTGCAGGAGTAAGGCGCATGCGGAACCAAAGAAGCCAACAAACCTTTTTCTTGAAATTGTGCTTGAATAGATAGTCCCCCATTTACTTTATCCTGTGCACGTGAGGGATCCAGATCATAAATTTCTATAAAATTATAGTAAGCTAATTTTTGTTTTTCTTTTTGAGCAAGGGTGTCGGTCGTATTTGAAATATCTCCCACTGCAACAATGCCATTAAGATACATTTCATTTTCTGCTGCAACAATGGCTTCTTGAATAATAGCATCCTCTACTTTTCGTAAACCCACAATTTGTTTTACAAATTCTTGTAAACCTGTTTTTGCGGGAATCATGCCCTTCATATGCGACAACTCTAAATGACAATGTGCATTGATCAATCCAGGTGTAATGATTCCGTTGAAACTTTGAATATCATCTCCCGCATTTTCTATCCCTACTAAATCTTCAATGGTTCCATCTTGCTTAGTAATCAAAACCAGTTGGTCCTCTAAAAGCTCGGTGCCTGTAAAAATTTGAGTAGATTGAAATTTTTGATACATATTTAGAGTAACGCCTTTTTGCGCAGTTTCTCATTAAAAATAGTCCAGAATCACTGAATAAGGTTAAAAATATCTCAAATTAAGTACAAAAATAGTTCAGCTATATTTCTAACTAATTGATTTTCAGTCTCTATTTAGTATGATAAATAATATGATACTAAATTATTATTGATTATCAGTAAGTTATAAATATTGGATAAAAAAACAATACCAAAATATTGGGAAACTCCAAATTCCGCTCGTACCTTCGCCCTCCCTTATAAAAGGGGAATATTTTATGGCTGACGGGATAGCGCAGCCTCATTAAAACAAAGAATTATGAGTAAACTACATTTCACCACGAAGCACGCCAACGCGGCTACCGTTATACATGGCTGGTACATTGTTGATGGTACTAATCAAACCGTAGGACGTATCGCTTCAAAAATTGCTGCTGTTCTTCGCGGAAAGAACAAAGCTTATTACACTCCACATGTTGATTGCGGAGATTATGTAATCATCATTAATGCAGAAAAAGTTTTGTTGACTGGAAATAAATTCCACGACAAACAATACTTAAACTACTCTGGTTACCCAGGTGGTAAAAAGGAAGAAGCAGCAGAAGATTTAATCAAGCGTCGTCCAGAAGTAATTATGGAAAGAGCGGTTAAGGGGATGTTACCCAAAAATCGATTGGGACGTAAGATGGTTAAGAAATTGTTTGTGTATGCTGGTGATAAACATCCACATACTGCACAACAACCTAAAGAATTTAAATTTTAATTAATTCCAAATATAAATAAATGGAAAAGCAAACAAATGCAGTTGGTCGTCGTAAGGAAGCAGTAACACGCGTCTTTGTTAGTAAGG